>Ga0209092_10000013_pt1 | contig 145360 bp, 146 predicted proteins | sample FraStrMetagenome_FD_187446 | JGI IMG/M metagenome (GOLD analysis project Ga0209092, IMG submission 187446) | Marine eukaryotic phytoplankton communities from Arctic Ocean - Fram Strait ARC3M Metagenome (SPAdes) (version 2) | ecosystem: Environmental > Aquatic > Marine > Oceanic | place: Fram... | reverse complement strand
CATATCAATATTATATTCAATATTGTCTACTAATGGATGTTTTTCAATAAGTAATATAAGATCATCTAATCCATTAACTTCATGTTCAATGTTAATTTTTTCCTTAATTATAATAGGTGATTTTGAGGGGTCAGTACATAACGCATATGGATCATTATGTTCATCTGGAATGTGACCATCACAAATAGAGAGATAAATATCCAAAGTATCTCTATTAATAATACTAGATGGATCAGGCAACTCCGGAGATGGATAAATTATATTATCTAATCCATTAGTTAAAATAGTTGATCGTGATTTCTTTAATCTTGGCTCATTCATAAGTGTATTAATACTATTAGTACTTCTAGATCGTTTTTCACTGCCGTTGCTATTTTCATCTTCTTCAAGCAATTTTATAATATTTTGTAACGCATGTTTTCTCCATTCATGTAAAGGGTCATTATCATGATTATCATCGTCATTAAACAAATTATATGACGGATGTATATTGTTTGATATGTCATTCTTATCGAAAGTAATTAATTGTCCTGATGGATCTATTATATTACCGCTGTTGTCCCTCATGTGTGTATATATACTGTTAAGATTTAAAGATAAATTGAAACTATTAATACCTCATGTCAACGATGCAAACCAAGACTATGACTTCACCAACATTTACTGTTAAAAAGGAAAATATGGATGCTCCTATTGACTGCTCGAATTATATTGAGCAGCCATGGGACGTAATAAGCTCATACTTCGATGGAAAGCATCTCGAACAACTTGTTCGTCACCAAATTGAATCATATAATGATTTTGTAACATATCAAATCCCAAAAACAATTTCCATGTTTAATCCTGTTCACATTAAGTCCGATAAGTGCTTGGATGAAGCTTCGGGGAAATATAATCTTGAAATGTTTGTCACTTTCGAAAACTTCAATATTTATCGACCTCAGATTCACGAAAATACTGGTGCGATTAAGCTTATGTTTCCACAAGAGGCTCGATTGCGCAACTTTACATATGCTTCGAATATGACAATTGACATGAATATCAAATATATTGTTCGAAGTGGTGAAAATCTAGAATCAGAACAAACTTCATATAAGAAACTTCAGAAGATTCACATCGGTAAATTGCCTATCATGTTGAAGTCGGCAGTATGTGTACTCCAGCAATATTCACATGTACCATCTGCTGTAACTGGCGAATGCGAGTTTGACGCTGGAGGATACTTTATCATCAATGGATCTGAAAAGACATGTTTGGGTCAAGAAAGAGCTGCCGAAAATCTAGTACAGTGCTTCAATACTGAGAAAAATAATTCAAAATGGGCATGGACAGCCGAAATTAAATCTGTTCCAGATTTCAAGTGTATCTCGCCAAAGCAGATTACTATGTTAATTGCAAGCAAAAATAATGGTTTTGGACATTCAATAATGCTTCAAATCCCAAGAATCAAAGCACCAATCCCGCTATTCGTAGTATTTCGTGCACTTGGAATTATCACAGATAAGGATATTTGTGAAATGATCGCATTGAATGTTAATGATCGCACCGAACAAAAAGAAACGCAAACACTTTTAATGTCATTGCGTGCTTCAATTGTTGATGCAGCAACCTATATGACAAAGGAAGAAGCACTTCAATTGATTACTAGTAATGCTATGTATACTCCACTCAACATGGACAAAGAAACTGGTCAACGCAAGAAACGCCAGTTTACAGTTGATGTTCTAGAAACAGATCTGTTTCCCCACTGCCAGACTATGGAGCAAAAAATCTACTTTCTTGGATACATGGCAAATAAGCTACTGAGAACCAGCTTTGGATGGGAAATTGTTGATGATCGCGATTCTTATCTTAATAAAAGAATAGATCTAAGTGGTGTTCTGTTGAATAACTTGTTCAGAAACTACTTCAATAAGCTAGTCAAGGATATGCAAAAGCAAATTGTGCGTGAAATTAACAATGGATCGTGGAAGTCTACTGAAGATTATGACAATATCATCAATATGACAAATATTTATAAAATTGTTAAATCCACTACTATTGAAAATGGTCTTAAGAGAGCATTAGCAACAGGTGACTTTGGTATTAAACAGACTAGCAGTAATAAAGTAGGTGTTGCACAGGTTCTTAATCGACTTACGTATATCGCCAGTCTTAGTCATTTGCGTCGAGTAAATACACCAATTGACAAAAGTGGCAAATTAATCCCTCCTCGTAAACTACACAATACTTCATGGGGATTCTTGTGTCCTGCTGAAACTCCAGAAGGTCATAGCGTAGGCGTTGTTAAGAATCTTAGTTATCTTACACATGTAACTATTCCGTCTAATAGCACGGCATTGTATGATTATACTGAAGATCACATTTATAAGTTTGATGAACTTTCAAAGGAAGGACTTCATGGGGGCGTCAAGGTATTCATTAATGGATGCTGGCTTGGAAACGCAAAAGATGCACTTGCACTCTACAAGAGCCTCAAGAAAAAGAAACATAAGGGTATTATTAATATTTATACCTCCATCACATTTGATATTAAACATAAAGAAATCCGTGTTTGCAACGAAGCTGGTCGTCTTGTTCGACCAGTACTTCGAGTAAAAGATAATTTGCCTGTACTTTTAAAGAGTCATATTAAGCGCATTAGAAATAAGGATATTGGATGGGATGATCTATTAACTGATATGAAACTAGGAGAAGCTATCATTGAGTATATTGATCCTGCAGAGCAAAACCTTAGTATGATTGCAATGAAACCATCTGAACTTCAGCAAGTTGGTGTAAGCAAGGTATATCGATACACACACTGTGAGATTCACCCCAGTACTATATTTGGTATTCTAGCATCTTGTATTCCTTTCCCGGAACATAATCAATCGCCAAGAAATACATATCAGTGTGCGATGGGTAAACAAGCAATGGGTATGTATGTAACAAACTATGACCTACGAATGGATAAAACTGCATATGTCCTCTCTTATCCAATGCGTCCTTTGGTAGATACTCGTATCATGAATCTCATTGAGTTGAACAAGGTGCCATCTGGTTGCCAAGTTATTGTTGCAATTATGACCCATTCTGGTTATAATCAGGAGGATTCTATCCTATTTAACGAAGGATCTATCAAGAGAGGATTGTTTCAAGCAACGATATTAAACACCATCAAGGATGAAGATAAAAAAATACACGGCGATGAAGAAGTACGCTGTCGTCCTGATGAAACCAAGACTAAGGGCATGAAGTACGCAAATTATGACAAGGTAAATGATCAAGGAGTGATTCCTGAAAATACAAAGTTAGATAATCGCGATGTTATTATTTCCAAAGTTCTTCCAATCAAAGATGCCCGAAATGATCACACAAAAACAATTAAATACGAAGATCAGAGCATTATGTATCGAACAAACGAAGAATGCTATATTGACAAAAACTTCATTGACAGAAATGGTGATGGATATAACTTTTGCAAAGTTCGAGTGAGAACAGTTCGTCAACCAACTATTGGAGATAAGTTTAGTTCTAGACACGGGCAAAAGGGCACGATTGGTAATATTATTCCGGAATCTGACATGCCGTTTACATCAAATGGAGTCAAGCCGGATATTATTATCAACCCTCATGCTATTCCATCTCGTATGACTATTGCACAATTGAAAGAAACCCTTCTCGGTAAAACATTGCTGAATCTTGGATTGTTTGGCGATGGCACAAGTTTTGGTGATCTAGAAATTAAAGATATTTGTAAGCACTTGCAAAAAGCAGGATTTGAATCTAATGGAAATGAAATGCTCTACAACGGTCTAACTGGTGAAGCACTTGAGACATCGGTATTTATTGGACCGGCGTTTTACCAGAGGCTAAAGCATATGGTTAAGGATAAGATGCATGGTCGCAGCTATGGACCTAAGGTTAATCTTACTCGTCAACCAGCAGAGGGTCGTAGGCGTGATGGAGGCCACAGATTTGGTGAGATGGAGCGTGATTGTATGTGTTCGCATGGTGCTTCAAGATTTACTAAAGGGAGAATGATGGATGCATCTGATGGATTCGGAACGCATGTTTGTCGATGCTGTGGTGCAATTGCAGCTTATAATGACAAGCGTCATGTTCATATTTGTAATCAGTGTGATAATCGTACAGACTTCGCGTATGTGGAACTTCCATATGCATGCAAGCTACTCTTCCAAGAACTCATCACAATGAATGTCGCTCCTCGTATCATGACATCATAAACAAAATACTGCAAACATTTAGACATACAAAATATATTTTTTATAGATAATGTATATAAGATGTCCGGTAATATATCTGAAAATAGATCATTAGGGGGAGGTAATCCCGGTTCTCAGCCAGCTCTTCTAGGAGGCGGTGCTAATTCTAACGGAGGTTCTGGAATGGTCGGTAGTAGTGAAAGAGGAAGAACTCGTTTTTTATTAAGAAATGCATATGGTAAAGTCACGCCTATTGCTAAAAATATTGGTCCAACTACATCAGAATTATCAAAACAGATATCACTTACGCCTTTTAGACTGGCAACAAACGCAGGAGATTTAAGAGGCGCAGTTGATTCTGCACCAGCACCTGGCATGCCAAATGCTAATCAGCTATCTGGTGTTGGAACTATTTCATCATTAATGTTTGGCATTGGCGATGGTACTCGTAATAATGGATCAGCATTATATAGTGGAAACCCAAAATATGTGTATGACTCATCTGACTATATCCGATACAAGAAACAAAGTTCCGAACTTAAGACCTACAACAACAAGAGTTTCGGCGGTTCTAACAACGGCTCGTTCACATTCTTGATGAATGTTCGAGGTTAAGTAGAATTATTTTCTAGCGAGAATACATAACAATGAATAAGATCTTAGTTGAGTTTCTTGGAACCCTTTTCTTCCTTTACGTTATCATTGCTACTGGCAATGCACTTGCAATTGGTGCTGCTCTAGCAATTGCTATTATGATTGGAGGTCCAATATCTGGTGGTAACTTCAATCCTGCAGTTACTATCATGATGGCTGTTGCAGGAAAACAGCCAATGAAAGAAGTCGTGCCATATATTCTTGCCCAAGTTGCCGGAGGCCTTGCCGCGTTTGAGCTTAGCAAGCGAATCAAGCTTTAAGGGATTTTAATTACATTATACATTTTTTCTATCATTAATGTATAATGCCTAAACAGACACGTAGAAAGGGATACGGAAAGAATCGTATGCATAAATACCGAGGTGGTGGTTGGTTTGATAGTATGAAAGAAAAAGCAAACCAACTTAAGGATGACGCAATCCAAAAATCGAAAGATATGGGTCTTCATGATAAAGCAGCTGCTGCTCATCAAGCAGCAATGGATCATGCAAATACCGCAAAGCAAATGGTCGGTACTGCTCATAGTAAAGCCATGGAAAAGGGCGCAGAGATTCATTCTCAAATGAAACCTCATCTTGATGTTGCATCCGGTCATGCTAATGATGCACTTATGCATGCTCAAAGTAAAAATATGGATGGATTTAAAAGTTCAATGAGTAATTTTGCAGGTTCAATGACAAAAGCTGGTTCTACCGGAGGAAACCATATTATGAACAACACCAAGGTTGGAGATGCAACTCTTGCTGATCATGCAAGTGCCATGAGCAGTAAGGTTAGTTCATCTGCTTCAGATCTTCATGGTAAGGCTATGGGTTGGTTAAGCTCTTTAACAGCTAAGAAACCTGCGGTTTCGTCTGTGCCTGGTGGAGAAGCTGCAGCACCTTTTCAGGGTGGCCGTCGTCGTAGATCACGAAAAGCTCGTAAGAGTCGCAAGCATCCTAAAAAAGGAAAGCGGTCTAGAACCATGAAGGGTCGCAAAGACTTTACTACTAAAAAGGGTAATAAGTACTACAATAGACGTGGTCATAGACAAACTAAAAATGCTAAGGGAAAGAAGAAGCGTCCCTACAAGAGTCGTAAGGTTCGCAGAAGCAGAAAGCGTTAAATCTGATAATATCAAAAACTAATTAAATTGATATTATTATTATAATAGTGTTCGTAAATGTTTGAGAACAATCTTGATTAATCTCTCTACAAATACAATCGGATCTAACTTAGATCCATACAACAATATAACAGGTATAAGCATACCTACATTATTTATGGTTGCGTGATTCATATCCTCATATTCTTCGTTGTCTTTTTTAGTTTCAAATATAACATCCATAATATCTGGTCCGTAATTACACCCTATATCATCATGGTGATCATGATGTGATTTGATATCTAAGATATGATAATTTAACATATGAAATGTAGAATATAGAAGTGCAAAATAAAAAAGCGCGTAGTTATCGAACAATTTTACACCAGTTAATAGCTGAAGAAGTATATTATATGGAATTAATGTCAGACCTCCCGATCCAACCACATTTGTATAAGTTTCAATGAATACTCCCCAATTTGTTTTAGAATGATCGGGGTCATGATGCCAGCCATGAAACCAAGTCCAAGGCCACGTACTATGTGCCCATACATGTGATCTATGTGCCCAAAAATGCATAACTACTCCTGTAAGCAAACATCTAGTTACATCATTCGTCATAATACCAATTAATAAAAATCCTATAAACGATGAAAGGAAATACATCCAACTAATACAAATAGCCTTTGTTGTACAATATGATACTCCCTTTGATTTCTCATATAAAACGTGTTGCATTATGTATATTTAATAGCTAGATAATTCTTGATGTCATCTTTCACAAAAGAAAACAATATTTTTGCCATAGAAAGTGCGCCACACAGAATTATATATTGAAGTTGAACTTCATATCTACGATTACAATCATAATTTATTGGAATGTAACGATTAAAAATATCAGTTAAACAATCTCCGAAAGCCTGGCTTTCTATTTGCGTAAGTGGGCAATTATGTAAAATAATATTTGCCAAACCAATAATGATTAAACATACAAGAGCGACCGATAGAGTTTTAATATCAAAACTAAAAACAGAAATCCATGATAGCATAGCGATTAATGCATAATGTAAAGTTCCTGCAGTGAATCCTCGCAATATTTCAAGCGTTTTTGAATCTCTTAATGATTCTAATAATGAGTTATCAAGCTTAGTTAATGTATCATTTGACATGTGTATATAATACAATAAATTATTTTTTTGTTACCATCCTCATAAGAAGATATAAACCAAGCAATCCAAGTGATCCATAGTACAATTGTATTAATAAATCATCAGGCATTTTGTCTCTCTTTTTATAATTTGAAAATGATTCTTTACATTTTTGACCTGATATAGGATTCTTTTTATCAGAAAACCAGCAAGGATTCATATTTTGAATATCAGCAGTTGCAACAAATGCTGCTTCTGTACTGTCAATATTATTAGAATCACGTGTAGGCATTGTAATTGACTTACAGTCTGGATTACTACCAAGCATGAATGCTTGAAAAATACCTAGAGGATTAAGGTGACCCATGTCACTAATTACACCAGGAACAAGACCCCGGAAGTCTTTAAAGTTTGAACCTGTCATGCTAGAAATAAATGGTATACTGCCATCAGGGACATTATTAATATACAGGGCTCTAGTGACACTTTCTCCACTGTCAACATCCTTACAAGTCGCACCTGTTTTCATAAAATACTTATTACCTAATATACCCGCTTTTGATGCCTTACTTTTACCGGCAGACAAAAGCTCGACATATGAAATAATACCACCAATATTAGTTGCGATCTTACCACCAGAAGCACCCATCCCAAGTTCTCCTGGATCTTTAATAAACTTATAATATGCATAATCTGGGCCAAGTATTTTTTCTTCAAGACTATCTAGATCATTTAATGCTGAATCAAAGAAATTACTCATCTTAGTATTAAATGATATTATTTTATATAGAACCTGGCGGCTCAATATTGCCTGAGTTTGCTAGCTCATTAGAGGTTTCCTGATCTGGCATTGATTCAGTTGCAGTATTTTGTAAGCTAGTATTAATACTCTGAACTGCTGCAGAATTACTTTCAACCTGTTCCTTCATCGCATCAACTTGTGTTCTTAATGTGCTAATTTCTCCAAGCCTGCTTTTAAGATAAGAAATATTAGACGCGTTAATTGTAGCAAGATATAATGGACTTTGTGATAACCCAGGATCTTTGTATTCTTCACTATCATCTATTGATCCAGTTGCATTTTCAACCACAACTGTCATTTTACGATACAATGCATAAATTATATACAATGCTACTATTGCTGAAAGAGTGTAACAAATAAGTGATTCCATTATATATTGACAAGGTAATATTTTCTGATTCTACTATATACAATGATATTTACCAATTCGAGCGGAAATACACAACCATATGTTTCATGGAAGGGTCCAACTACTAAAGCTACTGTTTATGGATTTTCTAGACCAGCTACAAATAATAATCCTGATGCCGATATTAAAAGTGTAAATGATCAACCAAATGGGAGTCACACTTCTAAGTCTATTGGTTCATTAAGGACCGGCTTCAAACCAAGACCGATTAAACATTGGAGAAAATCACTAATGCCCAAAGAAGTAGATGGAATTAGTCGTGCAGCATATAGTATTCAAAGTGATATGCCTGGATCCAATGTGCCTTTAGGCACAGATGTTAACTGTTGCGAAAACAATGCTGCCAAACAAGTCGTCTATCAATATAGTCACAATGAGGTTCCATGTACCAAGAATTGTAGTCCACAATCTAATATTATTCGTTCTGGGCCACAATCTAATATTATTCGTTCTGGGATGACCGAAAAGTTAATTAATCCTCAGTCAGATGGTCCAGCCCAAAAGAAATACTCATTCAGTACGAAAGAATATCTAAAATCTAAATGTAGAACTTACAATCAAAATAAGAGTGGTACGCTTATACCAGATGTAGAATATTCAACATTAACTAATAATAATTGTTGCGCTGTGCCATTGCCATATAATGATGAGCATCAAGGACCGCAAACCAGAAGCGCATTAAATTGTCCAACCGGGTGTACTATTATTGTGAAACCAAATAATCAACAATACTTTCAGCAGGGTGCAGTAGATTCATCATCGCGCATTGCTAGATTAAAATATAATACAGTCGAAAGTAATGCTAATTCATTCACCACAGCAATTAGCGCATCGGCAGCTAGTGCAGGTCGTTACAGAGCTGATGGAAACGCCCCATATTTTATAAAATCAAAACAGCAAAACTGCAATAAATCGATGTTTCATCGCCAAGGCAAAACAACAATGTGTTTTACAAGTGTAGGGAATTGATTGAACAATATGATGTAACAAAAATAATAATGACATCAAAACAATGTCAATATTATTAGAAAACAATATTATCGCTAATCCATTTTTTAAGCTTGTTATTAACAGGTTCAACAGACGCATTCATAGAAGTAAGGTATGTTTCATACATACCAGGGTTACTTTCCATTAGTCTGAATAAACATAATATAATTGTATAGTTATCTTGCTGGTAAAGTGTAACAATTTTTTCAAATACATCATCTATTTGTACTCCTCTATCCTTATCAGTTTCCACATCTTTAAAGGTCTCAGGATGATCAACTAATTTTATATACATTCTAAGAGTTTGACTGATATGATCTCCATCAGTTTTACTGTAAGTTTGAATAAGTTTTTCAAGACCAATCTTACTTCTATCAACCAATTTATCAAATAACTCCTTGTTATTTTTACGTGCACCAGTCTTTAAAAACCCATAAAACATATGAAATCTTTTTATAACACTAAACAGATAAATTAGATCATTCTTTTTATCAGAATTATAACTTCTCACTAGAGACTGTTTCCAACTTGGACCTTGGATATAAAGAATATTATCTGTAATTGAGAGTTTACTGCCGATTGGGCAATAAGATAATATTGCGAGTTGTGTTATGGCTTGAAATGGTTCAAGTATCATTTCAAATCTTTCTTTACTTCTATCAGACCATATTGTCGTGTAAACTAGCTTTAGAGCTTCCATATAATTAATATTCGTAAGTTGTTGTTTTTATGCTGTTTCATCATCATCACTTTCATCTGTATCATGATTTGATTTATTATCTTCTGTATCTTCTGTATCTTCTGTATCATTATGTGTGTTGCGACCACTCAAAAAAATATTGGCATTTATATTAACCTTATTATATGGCATTCTAAACTTATTGCACCAGTTAATACACTTAGTAATGTGGTTTTTTTTAAGACTTTCAATTCTATCGTGTGGTGATGAAGTTATTAGATTCAATGTTTGAGTTATACATTCAATTTGAGCTTGACCAAAAATAGCATTAATTTCTTGAAGTGCACTTGTAAACAAATAAGGTATAGGTATTGTTAAGAATCTTGTAGGAACTGCACCTTGACTAAAAGCCTGAATTGTGTGATACATACTGACAACTAGATTCTTGCTATCATTTAGTTGAAAGTTTTTACACACAACATAACGCTCAGAGTTTGCTTGCCTACTTGTATGTGGCTTTATAAAATAAATCTGTTGATACACACTAGCAAGTATGTAAAGCACGTCAATAGATGCCGCCTTAACTGTATCAAATACCTTAATAACAAAATGACCACCTTTTTTTTGACTTGCAATCGCATAAGCTGCTTGTGCAAACATTAGTTTCAAACTTAACACTTCTTGATGATTAAAATCATTAGTAAAATCAAAACCTCCATCAGCAGTTGTTAATTCTGCGGATCCTCTATGATTTTCAAAGCAATCCCTAAGATTATCAGGAACAAGCATGTCTCCGTCTCCACTTTGCCCTTTCTCAATTGTTACATTAGGATTTTTATCCAGAAAAGATTCGCTTTTTTTCCATCCAGGCACACTAGTATTATTATCATCAATCAAAGACATTCCATGGTAACTATCTGTTGCATTATTTCTAAGGTATGCAACTGCTTCGATAAACCCACCAGGTCCTTCGGCAAAATGAAACGTTTTAATAGGAGCTTTATCATTTAAGTCCAATAATCGCATAGTTTTACATATTTCAATCATCTTATAGAAGGATCTAGATAGAGGCTTTAATTTACAAACCGCTAATTTGGCAGATGGAACAGTTGTATGGATATATTCATATGGATTAGTGAACTTCTTGAATCTGTCCCATTCATCTTGCTTAGAATCAATCTGACCTTTTGCATTATTTAAATATTCATTTAATGTTTTGTTAATTACTGTGCTATGATCGCCGTCTGTACAACATTCAATAACAGATTTCAATTCATTATCAGTTGTAATCTTAGGTAGAGAAAAATAACTCATCGTTAATCTATCATAAAGAATGGTATTTATGTCCTTTATGATCTTATTTCTCGACAAGCTTTAGTTTTTTCTTTAATTTTTTAGGCTTTGCTTTAGTTTTTTGTTGAGCTGCCAATACTTTTGCTGCTGCTTCTGCTGCTGCCTCTCCCTCTTCTTGTTCCATCAATACTTCTTCAATTGTTGTTCCGGTTTTACTATTTTCAACCGCACTCGCATCTACATCATGAGTTTTTTTGTATACAAAGTAGTTATTTAAGAAAGATACCGTTTTTTCGTTTATGCTCATTTTAATTGCTGTGCCATATTCATTCTTCGCAGAAGGTCTTCGCTCAAGCTCATTCTGTAATTCACCAAATAACTCTCTGAATGATCCGCGTCCCGACGGAAGACCCAACTCTTTGGCTTCATCGCTTGTAAGTCTAGCAAATCCATAATTCTCCATAAGTCTATCCATATAATCGAAATTGACAAGAAACTCTCTGAATGTTTTACCAATCGATTCCTGGAACACATCAATCGCATATCCAACACCTGATGCATCTGGTGGAAATGTGCTACGGTCATATCTCTTTGTCACCTCCCACATTTTAACACCATTTTCTTGAAGCTCAATACTCTCGTCTTGTTTCTTTGAACGTAGCATATCAAATACTCTCTTTCCGTCATATGTAGTTCCAATAAAGTATCCACCTACTTTTGTTGTTTCACTTACATTTCTTAAAAAGCTATTTAGCGTTGTTAGATTCTCAAACATATAATGAACTGCAAACTGAATAGATGATACATCAAATCCTCGTTCACCAATACCGTAATGTTTGTATACTCCTGCTCCTAATTCTACTGCATCCTTTGCACCCTGTCCAAATACTGCATTTGTAATTTGTTTACCCTTATCACTAAATATGGCATTTGTATCTCTAATGTTCGCACTTGAATTACCAGCAACGAATAAGGCACTAGGCATGCGCTTGAATTGTTTCTTATAGTTTAAATATCTCGCACATGCACCTTTCATTCTATTTTCAATATTGTCTCGTGAAATATCAATTCCAAATACAAACTTGAGTTTTGCGGAAATCCATTTGGAGAAGTCACCACCTTGACCGACAGCATAATCTATCAAAGTATTTCCTCTTTCTGATGCACCTACAATAAGTTTTTTCTTTACATAAAGATTGTGAAAGTCTCGAAGACTTCTTGTGATAGTAGCTTTTGATACGCGGTTATAATAAACATCATCATCTGCTAACTCATCTGGTATACCAGAACCGGTTGTTATCATATCTTCCGTTACTGGATTATGAATAGAGTGCCAATTGCTATTAGCAACATGATATGCATTTCCGTAATTACGACCACCACTTCGTAGATCAGCAGTTTTATCGTATCGAACTCTTAGTGCTTCCCAACGCCAACCTAACTCTTTATCAGAATTATAACGAAACTCAACAATACTATTATCTTCAATTACTTCTCTCTCTTCGGTAAATACTTCTTTGTCGCCTCCACCACTTGTTTCAAGAAGAAGATTACATATTCCAGCACGATCGTCAACTGGATTCGTGGGAAAGAATTGCATTGGCTTGTACCCATTTTCATCATCACGGTCTGTTACTGTAGGAAGATCATCATCAATAACATTTTGACAAGGATTTGTATATCCATGCTGTTCTTCATTAAATCCAACACGTAAGACAGCTGTTTTGTATTGAGTTATTTGAGTTGCTGCACTCAAATCAGTACCAGCTTGAAATACATTTTTAATATCTTCGCGACCATCTGTGCCACGCTGATATGTAACCATAAAGTCAATTGTATTAAACTTAGGTGGCTTCCATTTGAAAGAATAATCCCAAGTCATCTTTTTGGGAGATGTTGTTGATCCAATTTTATTTGAACCAACACCCATAAGCATCGGAGTAAAGATCATACCATCTGTTTGATATTCAAATACACCAGATTTTACTTTCTCCATTAAATAACCACATGCTTGAAAGATGCTTTGATTATCTGAACTAGCATAGAAGGTTTTTGCTTCAAATCTCATAGGACTTGGTGAGTCTGCACTAGAAACACCGGACGGTCTTAGAACAGCAAGAGCTTGCACTAGAAGCGGAAGTCTATATTCATTGGGATTATCATCGCCTTTGCACATAAACCCTCTTGTACGAAGATCTTCTCCAGCTCTATAATAGATATCAAATGCAGCATATAAATTAATGAATCGTCCTTCTTTATCGTGCAATATATGCTCTCCGTCAATGATAGAACCAAATAATTCAGAATTAACTGTTCTTGCACCTGTAAACTGAACATTCATGTTAGTATCGATAAGATATATAGATCCAGATGAATCAACTACAAGCAATTTTCGATCACCATCCGCTTTATCTGTCACAGTATAATCATTCCTGATATTGGGAATATTTGCATCTTCATTCAATTCCGCAATATTATTTACTTGTAATGAAACGGATGATGGACCTACAAAACTGCGAGGGTATACTCGTCGTTTCACTTGATAATCACTGCCCATCAATATTTTCATATATTGTTCAAGAAGATTATCCTGTTTCGGGTAAGATACTGGGTAATTTGTGCCTTGCAAACCAGATAATACGAGTAGGATAGCACGTTTTAGTTTGACATTTAATGCCTGAGGCGTAGCATATTCAGTAGCAATGCCAACTTTAAAATTATCAACCTCTATTTCAACCTCGTGTCTCTCTGAAATACGATCGAGATTTGCTTCATCAAACGTATATGTTCGTTTACCTCTTTCGCTTTGTTTAACTGTACTTATATCAATTTGAATAGGAAAGTCTGGATGCGTCAAAGTATGACGGTTAATGTAGCGAAACTCTTTTTTATTGTCTTTCCATGAACTGATTATAGACTTTGTCAATTGCGTTCTAGTTAGATTTTTCTCAAGATTAAGTGAGCATCTGAAATTAAAATCGGGGACATCTACAGGATCTACTTGTGTGCTAAGTTGTTCTACGCCTCTCTGTGAATTAATTCTAGCTCTTGTCTTTTGTACAAATTGAACATCAGAAACGACTTCAATATCATTTGTTTTACAATAATTCATAATATTACCTATACCAGAAATCTCGGCACGCACATTTGAAACTTTTGTCTGACCGGTTTTTGGATCAATAAACTCTGACTTTGCCCTTAGTAAGTATTGAGATTCTGATTTAACAAAGCCGGCAGACAATAATCGTTGTACTATATTATCGCTTTCAATTCTAGTGATAGGCTTCATTCCTCGAGCAGTTCCGAAACGCACCTCCATTTCTGAAGTACCATCACGGCCACCACGTTGGATATTATCAAGATACGTTTTCAAAATATCCTCCATTGTTTGAGGTTCAGGCTTCTTTGACATTATATATATATTACAAGATAGATATTATTTATATCAATTTTCCTAGTTTGCTCTGGATAAGACCATATAGGGTTGTTTTATTATATATTTTGCCTGTTGCATCGTCTACTACAATTGCTAACTTTTTTGCAATATCTTTTACCTCCTTTGCAGAATATGAACTCATTGCCTTGATTGGTTTTGACGGGAATATGTAATATTTTGTTTCTTTAATAGTAGCAATTTTTTCGCTTTGATCTCCTAAAAGTAGCTTTGTTTGGCCTTTCGTAATATCAATAATAAAACATTTATCTCCGTAAGAAAAATCGTAATAGATATCATCATTTACCACTACAAATGACAACGAATATGAAATTGCAAGTGCATGCAGAACAGCAAGAGATATTGGTTTTGAACCTACAAGATCACACTCGGTATCTTGTATCTTTATCTTTGCATTTTTAAGTTTATCTTTATTATTACGAAGAAGGTCCACTGCAGCATATTTGGTCTCATTTTCATGTACAAATAATTTATCTCGAACCTTCATAAACTCGCCAAGGCCGTTTAATGCTACATAAAAACACCAAAAAAGTTTATCACGTGTCTTGGGAATAAAATATTCCTCTTTCTTTACAGATTCTGATTTATTTTGAATGATATTATTGCGTTTTGAAATCTTCTTCTTTTCTTCATTTATTTCTTCATTCTCCATATAACGACACCACCTAGCAATATTATTGCTATCCAACATATGTTCATTTATTGACTGGAATATATGTTCGCTCATTATGTACTGGTACTACTTAGCACGATGTCTTTATTATCATTGAAATATTTCTTTTGTATAGACTGTTTTTTGGCTTCAATAATAGCGAGTGTTTCTTGTTGATCATGCACATATTCAGAGTATTCTCTTAGTGCATTAATATCAACATCTGTCAAGCATGAAAGATTAACAAATGTACCGTTTTGATTCTCATTAAGAGGTGTATTTGGTCTTGAACGTAAAATCCTCAACACCTCTATTTGGTGATGGACAGACATTGTTTCAATAGATTCTTTTAACACGCGAAGGTCACTCATTTATAAAGAAAAATAAGTTGTCTTTATCTAGTTTCAATCTTTGATTACCAATTTTTTCTTCTTTCCATATTTCGCAGCTCTGTCTTCAATGAGTTCTGCAATAACTGAAATATATGAGTCATTCAATTCATAACGTTGACCAATAACTCTCACCTTTATTTTATCGCCTGGTTTTACGTTCGAGAAGTTTGAGTTGGTAAAATGGTGATCTCTTGCAATATAAATAACGACTGGACTTGGCTCTTCTTCAGTCTCTGCTTTAATACCCGCAGATTCAGTAATATTCTTAGCAATGCAATCAATATGCATTCCCTCTACCGGACTACAAACTTCACACTCAATTACTACATCAAACATAACATCACTTGATGAAAGTTCTCCACTAGAATAACTTTGAACTCTGCATGAACCTGGTTTCACATACCCCTCAACAATACACTTGCCTTCAATCTCAAAAGAGATTTTCTTTTCTAGAGCTTGCTTTATATTATCTCCTATATGAACAATGCTCAGTGGTACACGCTTGGTAATCATTGCTGCGCTGAATATTCCGACTGTTCGAGTTCGGCGTCTCTTTTGCTTATCAACAACATTAGCTGCTGCAACGATATTTTTTGGGGTTTCCTGAACTTGTTCCATGGTTACTATTATACTATAACTGTAATATTTTTAAGTTACAATCATTTTTCTTTAAAATGCCTTCTTTGAATCATTAATCAATATCGCTTCTGCTGGACGCAAAAACCATCTTTTACCATTCTTTCTATCCATATTCAATTTGCGGAATATGAACTCCTGAATAATACACAATTCTTGTCGAGATTGGGAAGATTTTGTAGTATATTGGTCTTCTCCTAAGTAATTCAACATTTTAACAGACGATGCTTTACTTGCTTGATCACATCTAGCACCAGTATTTCTAGTTTTACTTATATCGCGTATTTTAAAAACCATATAATCTTTCTTGAAATTAACCATAAATCCAACATGTTCACTCAAGTTAGTTGCCATCGGCATTATATCATTCACCATCTCTCTAATATTACTAGCTAAATCCTCATAATCCTGTGGTTGAGCAATACTCCATACTCTTGGTTCAACATCCTTTGAAATAATTAATTGTTGCTTGCCTGTATTTTGAAGCTGAATACCGATAATCCCTCTATTTTTCATTTCCATCGATTTGAAATACTCTTGTATCAAGCGAGTCATTCTATCTTCTGATTTGTAATCACTCATATAGTTAATCAATGCAAGTTTACTATCAAAACGAAGACTTTCAACTAGATGATGTACTAATAAAGTTTCTATTAATGCACTATCCCAACCTTGCGATTCAAGATGTGGAATTACTAAACTGCAAAACTTATACCAATCGTCCACACCTGCCTCTAGTTCTTGAGGGGTATTAGCTATAGTATAATTATCCCTCATTTCTTTTAGAACATCCTTACCTTCATCCTTCTTCTTAATTTTAACTGTTTTTGCAACAACCTTTGCCTTCTTAGCATCAACAACTGCATCGACTCCTTTAGTTTCAAAGAGTAATTTCTCTCTTTTATATTCTACTGGTACTGATCTATCGTAGATAGAAATGTGTTGATCATTCAATTCAATTGGCTGAAAGAGATAAAGATCTCCTATGTTGATAAGTCTACCAATACGATCATATATATCGATAATAAACTCGTTTTTATCTTCTACTAACTGATTTAATGCCGCATTTATTTGCATAAGAGGATAATTCTTTACAGCATTAATCATCCCTACTAATTTGTCTTTTCTAAAAAAGAATGATTCTTTAAAACTGTCTCTTATGCGCTGAATTATCTTATCAGTGTTCATCATAATAAAACTCTCATTGTATGTATCTAATGTTATATCATTTGGATTCACTGATTCAACTGGCAGACATTTATATGCACATTTGCTCATATAATCACATGTTGAAGTAAACGGTTTATCACCAACCTGATAATCGATTACCTTCCCAGAAGAGAGAGTTTGTTTAATAACAAGGCTCATGTCTTCTACAGTAAAACCAGATTGCTCATAGTTGAGTAGACAATCAACTGAACTTTCTTTGAGTGCTCGCGTAACTACACCAATCTGCAAAGCCTTCAATTCGGCAAGTCTATATACATATATATCAGCAGCTTCATTTCTGACATCAGTAAGAATACTTCCATATAAATATATTTCAACATTTCTAAGAGCAAAAGGCAAATCTTTGTGACTGCATGTTCTTACCGCACGACCTATAATCTGTTCGATTCTATTCATGTTATACCATGGTTCTAGTACATGTACTTGTCGAATAAACTTGAAGTCGAGTCCTTCCGAACCTGCCTGTGAAATAAGTATAACTTTCACTTGTTTACCATCTTTATTATCAATATTTGTTGCAAGTTTTAACTCCTGAACATTATCAGGCGATAGTGCTTTATCACCTGTAATCATAATATATGAAGCTTGATTAAAATCATTTCCAGTTTCCTTCTTTGTTTTAAATGTTACAGCATCTACGCCTTGAGTAGGAGGTGTTTTATAAAGGGATCTGCCTGTTCCAGCACGTTTAAACCCTAATTCTTCCAACGCCAGAGAGATGGGTACGATACCTCCATCAATATACTGGGAATAAATTAAGATCACTCCTTCTGAATTAATGATGCTATCACATATGTTTTTTATCTTTCCACTGTATTTACCAATTTCTTCTGGAGAGAAAATACGACCATACTCATATGTTTTATACTCAAAATCGCCTCTGAATATAGGGGAATTAGATTCTTTAAACTTCATTAACCTAGATAACCCTGCTTTACCAACCAAATCTTTGGGATCTACTACAGTATCAGCAATGCGTTTGTCAGGATACACCATATTTAATGCTTCTAATGGTCTTTGAAGAAGAGTATATCCAAAAGCTTCCATATTTTCAAAATCAGGCATTTTACGTCCAGTTTCTTTACCAACATTTTCTTTCAAATGATTGATAATATAATCATAGCCGGTTTGTTGTACGGAACCACATTGTGTCAGGAAAATACTTAACATTTCAAGTGGTTGTCTTATAGCCATTCCATTTAACTGAACACCTGGCTTAGGAATTGAGCTATATGTATTGGTTGGAGAAAACTCAGCAGGCCAAATCCTGAAAGGAAATGTATACGGATTTTCTCCTCTTACAAATGAGACATAACCGATTGCTTTTCTCATTAATAATTCCTTTCCAGTTTCTTCTCCCTCATCGTTAACTTTAAATGATCCATCCGCATTAAACACCTCGCGAGCAGAAAACTTTGATCTTCCATCATTTACATTGAGTAGGCTAAGTAACCATACAATTTCCTTATAACTATTGTACATTGGAGTTGCTGACAAAAGCAATAGTCTCATATTTTTTACATTACTTACAAGTTTTTCTAATTCAACTGCGACTCGTTTATCTTTATTGTCATCTGTCATTCTAATATTATGAACCTCATCAATAATTATTAGTCGATTACCAAAAAGTTTTTGAAGTTTTCTTTTCATAAGCGCATTTTTCTTTTCAGGGGATAGATCGCTATCAACGGCACCTTTTTTATTAATATAATTAGCAAACTCTATGTAACCTAGAAATAAGTAGGATGTTGATATTATTCTTTTGACTTGACTAATCACTTTTTCTCTAGGTAACCCCTTCATGTTCATTGGATTAATTTCAGCTAAAAACTTGTTTCCAGTACATGCCTTTATATTCCACAAACCATCTACTTCCTTAAGCCTTCTCTCATCGAACAATTGAAGTTTAAAGTTTTCTTGAACATTTGGAGATGCAACAACAATTATTCTTTGAGCTATATCCATTTGTTTTAAATATGCTCTCATCTCTTCAGAAACGCTTATAGCAGAACATGTTTTACCGCTACCAAGACCATGATATAACAACAAACCATTATATGGTGTCTGAAATGATAAAAAGTTTCTTACAAACATCTGATGTGGAGCAAGCTCAAACTCGGCATTACATAATTTGTTTGAAACTTCCTCAATTTCTTTAGAAGAATCTGGTTTTTCATACCTAGTGTCATAAAACTCTTTACGCTTGCTAATTTTAGATGCAAATTGCGGATCATCCAAAGATGGATAGAGATATGAATATTCTGTCTCTTCTCTAGATATCTCTTCGCGATTCTTAAGTTCTAATTCGACTAATTGTTCATTTGTCATTCCCTTATCAATTATAGGATTTGGATCACTCATCTATATACTCTAAAGACAGATTCTATAATTTTTCAACAAATCATTTGCTCTAGTTAACACCTCCTGCTTCTCTAAATTATATGGCCTTATAAGTTCATTTGCCTCATTATAGGTTACCCATCTAACCTGACTTACTTCTGTCTTTTGAAAGTCACTGCTAATACCATCATCATCATTCATATATGCTACATAATAACAATGTTTGTACGACTTGTAGTTAGAACCAGTAAAAACCTCTTCAAAAGGCTGTACATTTTGAATAAGCTTAATAGAAGAAGAACTATATCCCGTCTCTTCTTCAAACTCTCGAATCGCACAAGAAATATCTTTTTCTTGATAATTCCTTCGACCCTTTGGAAATCCCCATTCTGGCAAATCCCACTTTGTCGTAGACTCATTTATTATTGTTTCTATTGTGTAATACTGATCATTGCTCATAATTCCATTTGTTAACCTAGTAAACTTATCTCTTGATATTCTTTCCTCACCTCTATACTGAATCCCAATATTCTCACCCCAAAGATCCTTCCATAGAGAGTCAAAATCCATTGTTCGAATCTTTTCTCTTTCAGTGATCGTCATTTCGTTGAAAATATTCCTAATATATGATGGATCGTGTGTCTGATATTTCCCTCTCATAAAATCTACAAACCCAAGTGAGTCTTTCCTACAGATCATAAGATATTTAAGTTTCTCACCATCTTTCTTAAAAACAATTATACCTGTACTAGTAATTGGCTTTCTACATTGATGAAATGCATGTCCTGTTTCTCCACAATTATTGCAAAAGTTATATGCGCGTGACATAATAGTTATATGTTAATATCCTGATCTTTTTATATCTCTTACAGTAATGACGTTAGATCCAAAGATTTGGGGACCTCACTATTGGTTCGTTCTACATACGATTGCACTTTCATATCCACAAGATCCTACAGAGGTTATTAGAAAAAAGTTTTATGACTTCTATCAAAATCTTCCTTTATTTATCCCAATTGAAGAAATAGGGAATAATTTTAGTAAGTTTTTAGACAAATATCCAGTTACACCTTATTTAGAATCAAGACAATCATTAGTAAGATGGACAAACTTTATTCATAATAAAATAAATACTGCTCTTAATATGCCAACGCTTACACTTGAGGAAGCACTTTCTAGCTACTATGAACATTACAAGCCGAGAGAAGTTAAAGATAATATTGACAGAAAAAGACGCGAGAAAATTGCGTTTGCTATTTTTGTTGTTATTATTTTAGGTGCAGCAGTATTCCTTTATAAAAAATAAATATCTCTAACGTAGATATATAATGGCACGTGGTACAAGAAAACGTAATCATTCTAAACATGTAAGAAAAACTTCCAAAAATCAATCGCAAGATGAAGCAGGAAGAGCAATTGCTGCTGGTGGTTTTGGTTGTGTTTTCAAACCTGCAATCAATTGTGGGAATAGGGTTATCGCAAAAAAAATGCAGAAAAATGGATTCGAATACATTACAAAGGTAATGATTGCTCGATATGCTCGCGAAGAAATGCTTGAGGTTAAAAAAATACTTCCCATTGTTAAAAAAATACCACACGAAAAAAGATATTTTTTACTAGATGGAATCTTTGAATGCAAAAACTTTGGACCATTAAGCGCAGAAGATAAAATCGATTTCAATTCAAAATGCAATAACTTGGGAAAAATTGGTATTAATGAAAGCAATGTTAACAAGAAAATTAGATCATTATCGGCTATCTATATTCCTTATGGAGGAGAAAGTGTATCTAAAATAATGAAAAAGCTTGCTTCAGACTATAACAAAGATGAAAATCGTCCTCCTCTTCTACGAAAAATTGGGTTAGTAACTCTCGCAATGGCCGATGTATTAGAAAATGCAGTCGTTCCGATGAATAACCTTGGATTAATCCATCTCGATCTAAAAGGTGATAATATGCTTTTAAATGCAGACGTATTAGAAGATGAAAAAATGCCATATATTAAAATTATTGACTGGGGTCTTGCTGGTACTATTTCAGGTAATAATATTCCTGATGCCGCACGCGATCGCCCATTACAATTCAATGGACCATTCTCGAATATTCTATTTAATTATAGTCTTGTAAAATCAATCGTTACTGACGACTGTTATGGTGGAGAAATTAGCGAAGCCCAAATTAATTCTATTGCCACACGTATTGTTGTTTTAATGGTCGATGATTGGGCTGGTCACGCTAAATATATTTCTAATGATTTGAACAATTTTCTCCTTCCATATTCACGTGCAAAAGGTAATCAATCTACACTTAATTCAAACGCAGACTGTACTACAGAAGCACTTACTATTATCGCAGAATATATTGCACCTATTTTAAGAAAATACCTTACACGAAACTCAAACGGTTTACTTGGATGTTCATTCAATGAGAAAGCATATTTTCAGGAAGTATACAGATATAATTGCGATGTCTGGGGGTTACTAACAACATTTCAAGACTTTATTGGACGAATGACAGCATCATATTCTAGGTTTCGCAATTTACCATTATCCAGAGCTATGTCAAATATTCTGTTCAAATATTGTTTCTCCCCTACATATGCAGCTGAACGTATACCAATTAATAGCGTTATTAGTGACATGAAAAATATAGCTATTATGTGTAAAATTAATAAGGATCCTTCATATTATATTCCATCCACGCCGGTTGTTGCAAAAATCACTCGTCCACCAGGTCTTAAAACTATTTCCCCTTCTGATGAAAGACAAAGTATTAGCTTGAATGGCAAGAAAAGATGCCCAAATGGATATAAGAAACATCCAACAAAACCAGGGAAGTGTAGAAAGACCGTAAAGAAGGGTAACAAAAAGAAGGCTAGTCCAAAAAAGAAGACTACATCAAAAAAGAAATCTACAAGATACGAATTAATGCCACTGCCTCTAGGTAGAAAAAGATGTCCGAAGGGTTATAAAAAGTTAGCTGGTGACGGAATCATACATAGAATTGTGTGTGCTAAAAAATAATTATGATGATATAACATTTTATCTAGCAATATTATATCATGAAAGTTGAATTACTTGTATTTGCAATAACAGGTTTTTTTATAGCTAACACATATTACGATGGCAAGTATATGGCTATCCTCAAATCATGGAAAAAATATTATCAGATGATGGGAATTGGATTTGCAGGTTTATCTGCCTACTTATTTTTTAAAAAATACCCGTCTGATACTCGCACACTTCTCTCTTCAGCTAGTGGTGTTATACGACATTTGCCAGTAGATAAAACCGCAGGAGATTTATTTGAACCATTTCTTCAACTTACGAAGGCAACAGGTAACATGGATTTTTCAAATGAAGCTCAAAAAATAAGACAATCTGGAACAGGAGAAGGAGCAAGTACTAAGAGATGTGTAAGCGAAACTAAAAAGAAATATGTTGCTGCTCAGCAAGGATGGAAATGTGGTAGATGTCAAAAACAATTACCTGCATGGTTTGAAGTTGATCATACAGTAAGACTAGAACATGGAGGATCTAACCATGTTGATAACTTAGTAGCTCTTTGTAGAGATTGTCACGGAGAGAAAACAGCACTTGAAAACCTCTAGATATACAGAGTTTAGAGATGAAAATGCCTTTATTTTTCTTTGGTTAACTTATATGATACCCAAAGTAAAAGAATATTATCATGACGGTATGGCAGTCGTAGTTACAAATCCAAAATATTACGCACTTGCATGCCTTATTGAAATGGTCATTATGATTTTAATAATATACAAATGGAGTCCATTTAAGATTAGCGAAAATCATCCTGCGTTGGCGAATATATTAATTCTCATGTTTGGGTTTATGCAAATGATGTCATATTTTTTTGTTAAAAATAAGAACATTCTTAAAGAAAAAGGTATTGATGTAAAGCCTACGCTATTTGATTTGTTCATTAAAGTTATCTTCACGGTGGTAACAATTTGTGCAAGTGTAACAATAATATACGGATTATTGTGGGTACTTACTCACTTCCCATCATTTCAAAACATTTTCACATTTACAGTCGATTTATTAATAGCATGCGGAGTTATAGCTCTTTTATATTTGGTTTTTTTGCCTATGATTAATGCAGGGAAAACAAAAGAAGGTAAAAGCAGTATCCTCAGTCTTCTAGGCGCGTTTATACTATATGCACCATGTGCGATGATTGATTTGGTTGATTGGTTCAAATATCAATACAGTATCACCACAAAAACCGTTTGGCTTGTACTTGCAGCAGAAGCATTCTTTGTTGCTATTAGATTTGTTATTCCAAAAATAACTAGTTTCCTTTTGAATATGAATGGAGAACATTTATTGAGAGATCCAATATATTTGAGTGAACAAACAACATTGGGCAGTTATGATATACTTCATAACAATGATAAAAATGGTGATAATATTCGTAATTATCATTACAGTATATCAGCATGGTTTTGGATTAATCCACAGCCTCCCAATACAAGAGCATCTTATACCAAATACACCAATATATTAGAGTTCGGTGGTAAACCAGCACTTGAATACAATGGCTTAGAAAATACATTACGAGTAAAATGCAATATTAAAGGTGATACTGATGTTGTAATATATGAAACCGATGACATTCAATACCAAAGATGGAACAATATAGTTATTAATTATGATGGTGGTAATATGGATGTTTTTATAAATGGACAACTTGTAGGTTCTAGACCGGGTGTTGCACCATACATGACATTTGAGAACATCAATGTTGGTGCTGAAAACGGTATTGAAGGTGGGATATGTAACGTGGTATACTATCATGATATATTGCAGGCTAGACAAATAGACAATGTATACAGAGCTCTAGGAAGTATGCCTAACCCAGTGCTTTAGATAATTTCTGTTTGTATTATATAATAATGGCAATCGTCAAGACCGTACTTATTGTTCTTGCTGTACTAGTTGTTTTATATCTAGTGCTCAATTACTTTTTCAAGAGTTCCACAAGCCTAACTACTATGCAAAGTGGAACTGAAAAACAGGTTATTGAGGCAAGTACTTTGCCTAATAATAATAACACCAGCAATTACACATATTCTATGTGGTTCTACATCGATGATTGGAATTATCGTTTTGGAGAACCCAAAGTATTACTAGGTAGAATGGATCAAGATAATCATCCTTCCCCTTCGGTGGTTTTAGGAGCAATGGAAAATGATATTACTATATCTGTTGCTTGCTATCCTCAAGACCAAACTACCGGGGTTACTACCGACCGCTCTATCGTACATAAATGTCCTATTAAGAATATTCCTCTTCAAAGTTGGGTAAATCTTACAATTAGTTTGTATGGCCGCACTCTTGATGTCTATATTGACGGCAAGCTAGTTCGCACGTGTGTACTCCCCGGTGTTGCAAAAGTTAACCCTGATGCTAATATTCAGGTAACACCTATGGGTGGATTTAGCGGATGGACTTCTAACTTTGAATACTGGGACGATGCAACCAATCCCCAGCAAGCCTACAACATCTACAAAGCTGGTTTCGGTGGTAGTATGTTAGGAGATCTATTCAACAAGTACCGCATTAAGATCAGCTTCCTTGAAGATAACCAAGAACAGGGCAGTTTCGAGATCTAAATACCTATTTTACTCATACCTACAATTTATCTTTCATTAGTATATAGATATGAGTTCACAGTTTTCAAGGGTATCTGATACAGGAGGACAAAGCAGTTTTAGTAGTTTCTCATCAAATAAATACATGGCAGGAACAAAAGAGTTTCTTGAATCTAATAGCATTGTAGCAAAGTTTGCTTTTCTATTGCTTGTACTGTTATTATTTGTAATGGCTCTACGTTTAGGGACATCAATTATGTCATGGATTTTCTCTCCATCAACCGATCCTATTTTGATTAATGGTATGGTTGATGCAAAACAAATGATGCGAATCCCCCAAGATCCATCTGTAAATGGGGCTATCCCTATTATGAGATCCAAAGGATCTGACGAAGGTTTGGTTTTTACATGGTCCGTGTGGATTAATATTGATGACCTTCAATATCGCCAAAATGAGTACAGACACATCTTCCATAAAGGAAATGATGATATTAATGTAACTAAAGCTCCTATTGGCATGAATCAGCCTAATAATGCACCAGGACTTTACATTGCCCCCGGCACTAATGATCTTGTTGTTGTAATGAATACATTCGAAAATATTAACGAAGAGGTAATTGTTAAGGATATTCCCATTAATAAATGGCTCAATGTTATTATTCGCGTTGATGAACAACATAAACTTGATGTTTACATTAATGGTCGCCTTGTTCGTCGCCATATTTTAAAGAGCGTCCCTAGACAAAATTACGGTGATGTATATGTTTCCATGAATGGAGGATTCTCCGGTTACACTTCCAGTCTTCGTTACTTTAACACCGCTATTGGACAAAATCAAATCCAATCTATTGTTGATAACGGTCCTTCTTTGAAAATGATTGGTAGCAATATGGATGATGCTAAGCCAAGATACCTATCACTTAGATGGTTCTTTGCAGGAAACGGAGATATGTATAACCCATCTTCATAATTAACTTGATAAATTATTAATTACAATTTATCAATTATAAATATTTACGAAATATTAATTTTATTGCTTTATTTCTGCATTATGAGAGACAGTTCCCGCACGGTGTTCCTAGTGCAGTATTATTCGCTCTTCTAAGAAGAGCTCTACGAACAGCAATACTTTGGGCACCTACAGTTGTACCTACAACATAATGGTTTTCAATATCACTTGTACTTCCGCCTGTAAATATAAGACGACCTGCACCTGCGCCGCCGCGATTAGATGGTCTAAAGTTTGACACACGTTTTTGATAAAATGAAGGTCCTGGCATTATACATATGGCTTAGATTATGTATAATGAATTATATCATGACCTATTCTCTCAAATTAGGATTTACGCAAATGTCTCTGGATGGAAAAATATCCCCTGACATACACATATCACCTTCATTTACTTTTAAACAACTTCTGAAACCTCGATCCTCTCCAATATAACAATAACCGGATTTGTGTGCGCCTGCATCACGCTGTGTTGCACTGGTAGAATCATCGGGTTCTGGTACATTATTTTTTTGTTTCTGTGTTGCATTATCTAACGCATCTTGTGTAGTTTTACTAGGATCATCGATTCTGTTAAACTGCACACCCTTTACACCAACGCTTTTTTCCAGAAGTGTTACAGCATCATCTACGGTACCTGCAGCAACATCAACTCCTAGCTTTGCTCCTTCTGCGGTAACATTTACAGTCTTCTTAACTGTCTCGCCGACCCCAAACCCTAGAGCAGACAAGAATGGTCCCAAAATCCCCTTTGTGGTATCAGTTGCTTTTCCAAGTGCAGAAAAAATATTAAATCCTAAAAAGGAAAGAATTAAAACAATAAGAGCATATTTACCTATTTGCATCCAATTAATTCCGGATGATTCTTCACCAATACTGTCGGTTGCTTGCTTAACTGTATCAGTAATTGTCATTTTAATGTTTGGCGAACTAGCTACATCCATTGAGGGTGATGCTATATTTGGTGCACTTGTGACTACAATAGTATCGTCCATCTATATATTACTGCTCACATTATTGTTTAATTATCTGACCATATTGTATACTCAATGCCTAGAACTAAACGTCGGAAATCTCAAAAAAAACGTCGAACCAGAAAAAAAGCACCAAAGCAAAGGGGTGATATAATTCTCTCTAGTGCTGCACGTTCAATTGCGGGTAATCAAGTAATATTACGTTTAGCTGATAGAGTTATAGATAATCCTAGTTCAAGGAATATGAAGAGATATTCTAATGCTGTAGCATCTTTACTTCAAAGTAAAGCTGATGCTGGAAAATCTTATGCTCCATCTATTAATAAAAAATTAACAAGCATTCGTAGTCAAAAATATAATGATATTTTTGGTTGCGGTGCCGAAAGTGAATTGGGAAAAACACGAGCATTTAATAAATTAATGATTAAATCAAAAGGTAAATGTGTTTCTGCATCTTCGGAAGAGGGTAGAGATATATTGCTTAAGAACTTCAAAAGTGAAAAAAATCTTCGTTGTTCTTCTATAATTGCACCTATGCAAAGTCATTCTAATTGCTGGTTTAATACAATGTTTATGTGCTTATTTGCTAGCGATAAGGGTAGAAAGTTTATGAGATTCTTCAGAGAAATGATGATAAAAGGAGTGACATCATCAGGGAAAAAAATAACTCCACCGGAATTAAGTGAAGCAATGATTTTATTCAACGCATCTATTGACGCGTGCTATAATAGAGGTAATAATTCAAAAAATATAGGACTTGCGTTAAATACAAATAATATTATTACTAGTATTTATTCTTCTATTGCAGGCGATCTTGAAGGAATAAAAGATATAGATCAATTTGGAAACCCATATAAGTTTTATAGAGATCTCATGATGTATCTTGGCAGTGAAAAAGCAGTGCGGGTTGAAAAATTAGATGATACATCGGATGTAGATAATTTTTTATCTATGGCCGGCTCTTCAACATCAGATCCAGATGTGGTTATAATAACATTATCTGATTTTGGAGGTTCAGAATTGGCTCATCCAGAAGATATTAAAACAATAAAGCCAGTTGTTATGTTTAATGGTCATAAATATAAACTTGATTCGGCGATATGTCGAGATATAAGTAAAAACCATTTCTGTTGTGCAATAACTTGCAACAATAAACCTATGTTATTTGATGGAAGTGCTTTTTCTAGATTAGTTAGTAGAAACTGGAAAAATTGGATCAACAAAGATTACGAATGGAGCACTGGAGATACAAATCTCCAATGGAACTTTAAACGCGGATATAGTATGTTATTTTATTACAGATCTACCTAGTTCCAGTAGTCATCATTTTATTCATCATTTCAAGTCTCTCCCTCGTTTTATCTATATTACTTCTTTCCAATCCATTAAAAAGATAACTAGTTGCTGGTTCCTTCTGATTTTTCTTAATTTCTCGATATACAGTATTAATTTTGCCTACTATATTCATAATAACATTTTTATCATTCCATATAGGTATTGACATATCAACTTTTTCTGTTAAAAGTGAAATACAATTATAGATCAGGTATTTTCTTCGTTTAGCTACTCCGGAGGTATAACGTAAACAAAACATATCTAATAATGCTTCTACAATCTTAGAAGTAGTAGGACAACCATCCTCTTCTGTACGTGCTTTTATGATATCCCATACTACCCAAATACTATCTTTGCTATATTTGTCTTGTACAGAACACCAACCTCTCCTTTCCGCAACAAGTGGATGCTTATTTTTTCTGCAAATTGCGTCAAACTCAATTAACCACTCAAGCCAATAACATGCCGAATAACCGTTTGAAGACTCTTTAGAAAGGTGGTAAGATAATTCATTTATAGCTATAAATAATTCTTTAGGATCTTCTTTTTTAAAACCAATGTCAGCATAACTAACATTTGGTGCTTTTAATTTGGTTGAAACAACTGCCATTGAAAACTCTTCTGACTTTTTAATCTTTACTGCAGAAAAACTATGTTTTTTTCTAGCATAACAAAGTGTTGCCATCACTTCTGCAAATAATTGTCTGATCTTGCTATTATTTCGTAATGATAATTCATTTCCAACATATCCATTACACATAATCTCCTTAAAAGCTTCCATTCTAAGAGAAATGTATAATGGCAATTTGGGAGATCCAAGATGAATATGTCTTGAAACATAAGCAATAATAATTTCCCATAATTCAATGAAATGTCCTGAACATATTAATTCTGCGGACCAATAACATGCAGGCTCTACTTTTGTTGCAATAATGCTATTTAATAACTCTTTTTTTACTTGTGTCTTTTTAAAACTAGAAAAACTTGTAGTGCGAAACTCTTTATCTGTCCTAACATCATTTATTTCATATAAATCCATATATACCATCAAATCACACAAAAAAAATAGCATCAATACATATACAATGGCTCGTGGCAACATACAATCAATATTAAGAATCTGGAAGAAAAGTACAACTATCGAAAAAATATTCTATATTTGTCTCGTCGTTATTGGAGTATATGTGATTGGTACTTTTGGAAATAAGACAATTGAAAACTTTGAACAAAGTGCTCGATTTATTACAAAGCGTGGTCCTGAAATATATGATGACTTCTATGTCAGTGTATATGATGATCTTTTGTTCAATGAGTTCAAGAATGATTATGAAATCGGCCAAATTATAAATAGAACTAGCCCCACAGCACAGTCAACAATTCTTGATATTGGATCAGGAACCGGTCATCACGTTGGGTTACTTTCTCAGAAAGGGTTCAAATGTCAGGGTATTGATAATGCACCTGCGATGATCAAAAAATCTAAGAAAAATTACCCTGATTGTACATTTAAACTAGGAGATGTCATGAAAAGTATTCAATTTCAGCCAGGACAATTCACCCATATCACATGCATGTATTTTACAATCTATATGATTAAAGACAAACGAACTTTTTTTCAAAACTGCATGAGCTGGTTAAGACCAGGCGGACATTTAGTACTTCATCTTGTTAATAGAGATAAGTTTGATCCTATTCTTCCTGTTGCAGATGTCCTTGCGAAAATTGATCCTCAAGATTACGCTGACAAACGGATCACATCTACTAAAGCTGCATTCAATAACCATCTATATGAGGCTAATTTCGAATTAAAAGGAGATACTGCTTATTTCAAGGAAAAGTTTTTAGAAAAGAAGGGAAATAATGTAAGACAGAATAATCATGAACTCTATATGCCATCTCAAAAAGAGATATTATCCATGGCAAGCGCATCTGGATTTATTCTAGTTAGTAAAACTGAAATGAAAAAAGTTAATTATAACAATCAATTTATCTATGTATTACAAAAACCACGCTAAGCGTTGTATTTGCTTACTTAAATTGTCATTAATACCTAATGTTGCAATATATAGCATTAGGTATTATCCTATTCATTATTTCTGTTTTTATAGTCATACGTCTTAAGTTTCAATTCTGGGCGATTCAGCCAGTGTTTCACATATATGATCTCAATCATTGGATATTTACTAACAAAATCATTGATAATGATCTTCCAAAAATAAATAAATATGTAAAATTATTGGATATTGAAACATACGACGTTAAGAAAGCGCCCAAAGAACTTGTTGTAAGAGCGTGTGATTTTTTAGCTCAACATTTCCTAAGATCCAAATATATGGATTATATTCCTAAAGAATCGCATATAATGGATTATTTATCTACTCAAATAGGTGTGTCATTTATTAGCGTTTATGGTACTCCAACCAAACTTTATACGGAGACAGACATTATAAATGATCGAGATATAGAAGGGGTTATTACTTGCAGACCTATGCACGTGAATCTTAAAGATCAAAAACCATTTGTCGTTAATTATGTTGATAATTTGTGTGTTCACCGTGAATCTCGAAAAAAAGGTATTGCTCCGCGTCTAATACAAACACATAACTATCATATTCGTCATCTTAACCAGAACGTCAAGGTATGTTTGTTTAAGAGAGAAGGCGATATGACTGCAATTGTACCGTTAACTACATATAAAACAATTGGCTATGATATTAATAATATTCCTGATCTAAAAGTTAATACACTTGGTGCATCTATTATTAAAATTAGTAACACTAATTTCATTGCATTTAAAGAGTTTATGAAAAAACAATCCGAAAAATATACATGCTCAATAACAAGTGAACCTCAGACTATATTGGAATTAATTAATAAACAACATCTAATCATCTATTCCATGATTATTGAAAATGAGATTGTTGCAATATATGTATATCGAAATAGCCCTTCATATACTGAAGGTAAAAAATGTATTGAGTTAGTTGCTTCACTAAACAATGCACCGTTTGAAGATATATTCTTTTCTGGATTTTGTTCTACAGTTAGACGCCTAAATAGAAAATGGAAAGCAGAAAAAATATTTGTTGAAACTACTGCTGATTCTGGGACACTGGAGGATATTTTAACAAGAAATGGAGTGATATATGACACTTCATGTCCTACTGCTTTCTTTTTTTATAATTATGCAAATTATTCTGTAAGCCCAAAAGATTTATTAATAATTTATTAAACTATCTTGTATACTTACCTGCTCTTGCAAATGAATCTATTACAAAAATAATAAATACGCCCAAGAATGAGTAGAGGATTACCTCTTCGGTAACACTACCCGTCTTAATTTCTCTTTGTTCCTCTAAAAGATGGATCATATAATCTAATTTATCAATTAGTTCATCTCTATGCACAGTTGGTCCATTATTGGCACGGTCATAATATGGAACAAATTGTTTATAGTATTCTTCACTGGCAAGACTTGGAATATTCTGAAAACTTTCTAGAGATACAGGGGAATCTGATGATTCTGAACTGCCATGAGGCTGGACAACCTGATCTTGTGAAGAGTCTCGATCTTTAGTTCGCTGAACACCTGCTGATTGAGGTGGTGCAAGATAATCTCCCATGTTACTAGATTCAGAATTATCCATTCCGTCAAACCCTATTTCTTTTCTCATACTTTCAATCTTGCCGTTTGATCCCCCATATCTTTTGATAGTTTTATTATGTGATCCACGGCCATTTCGTTTTTTATCGATTAAACTATCTGATTGATTGGTAAAACTTTCATTTACTGGGGCTGCACAAAATGCTAAAGAAGTCATATCTATAGAGAATTGAGATATTATATTTTAGCATACAGCCTCAAATGCACTAGGATAAAAATGTCTCCTAACTATATACAATTATGAAGCAACAGATTGATATAATGATTATGCTTATAGTCGCATTCCTTATGTTGACAAAACCAAATGTCTTGGTTGACTTCTCCCAAACAACCGTTGGGAGATTCATTTTACTTTTAGCAGTCATTGCAACCACTCTTCATTCTACTTTTTCAGGATTATTCGTTGCTGCCTTATTTGTTTTTCTTTACGAATCTGTATTCGAAGGTATGGAGAACAATACTACTGTTCAAGAAAAAGCAGATAAATTAAACAGTGATTATCAAGATATTTTAGAACTAAGAAAAGAACATTGTAAAAAAAATAATGGTAATACTCTTTTCACCAACTCAGAAGGAGAAACCATGACACTTGATGAAGTAAAAGATAAATATCCTCATTTTACATTTGATGAAAAAACATGTATTAATCCTTGTGATGAAGGTTGTGTTGTATCTATTACTGAAGGTTTCGAACAACTATCTGTAGAAGAGAGACTCAGACCAAAGCAATCTAGTGAACATGCAACACAAAGATCTAAGGATTTTGTACAAGAAGGCTTTTAAAATATCATTACATATTATCAGTAATGTCAGTTAGTATATTATCAATTGATAACACAATTATTCTTTTATGCATTCTCATTATAGCTGTATTAGTCAGTTTTCTTAAAAGAGAACCAGAACCATTTAAAAATATGATAGACGGCAGCCGAAGTTTTTATAATAAACATCAGCGGTTAGTCAGAAAGGCACTTGAAGATACAAGTAAAACTATTACAGATAGAGTTATAACCAAAATGCGTCTGTCTGGATTTTAATCTATCTATATCTTAATGGAGTTCAAAAAAAGTATGAATCATGCTATGGCAACGTTAAACAATAGTCCCATATTAGCAGGTTTAGCCATGCTGATGTTGAATATTGGTTCAAAATATGTTGAAATCGGTCTCTCAAAAACTCAAGAACAGGCTCTGCGCAATGGAATTGCAAGAGAATTGCTCATTTTTGCAATGGTATTTATGGGAACTAAAAATATCGTTTTGTCTATCATCATGACCGCATCATTTATTATTCTATCTGAATACATATTTAATGAAAAAAGTCAGTTGTGTATCATTCCTGGATATATGCGTCGTATATCAATGGAGGTTGATTTGAATGGTGATAATGTTATTAGTAAAGATGAGGAAGAAAAAGCAATAGCTATCTTACAAAAAGCAAAGCATCAAAAAAAGAATAAAATACAGGCAGAGTTTGTATCATATTTACCTTCTCAGCAATTTGCGTCTATATAATTCTATATTATCTTGAAATAATTACCTCAATATAATATAACACATGAGTACCATTACAATCAAATTAAATACAAAAGGTGATGCAGTTAAGAATGATATTACATTCAAGCCATCTATGGTGAATCCCAATATGAAAGCGACTACAATATATATGCCGCCTACATTTAAGCTATCAGATTCTCTAATTAAAAAAGCTGTTAAAGACTCTACCTCCATAGAAGAAGTTCTTACAACACCTTCCATGTTTCAATCGTTACTTCGGTATAGTACTGATAGAGCAAAAGGCTATAAACGCATATCATTGCAAGAAGCACAAGAAACAGGTATAATAGATAGCAATTATACATTTATGCAACAACTATGGCTTAAAAAAGGTCAGCGGATTTTCATTGATGATAGAGCATATGATATCATAACCACTAAAATACAGAACAAAACTTTTCCATCTTCTAACGATAATGTTGCGTTTACCATGACAGTTGATATACGTGTTATTCAATCAAAAAGAAATAGTATTATTAATCGTACTAAAATGTCTTGTGACGATAAAAGAAGCCATATAAATGACTTATATGAAGAACTATATGGCATACCATTCTTTGGTTACAGAGATCCTTCAGTTAAACAAGGTAATGCGCCGGTTATGTATTCAAGTGTTAAAACTGGAATCGCTACTGGAAAGTCACCTGGAAAAGATAAACCCAAAACAAATCCTTATGCACCATATGGTACTGTAAATGGTGTTGCTCCATACGGAATGATGCCTGCTGCTATTCCTATAGCATATCCATATCCATCTGCGCCTCCCGCTCCAAGTCGTGGCGGTAAAAAGAAAAACAAATCTACGAGAAGAAGACGCCGTAAACGCAAATCTAGCACTTCAAAACGTCGCGCCTAAATCCTTCTCTAAGCGACGCAGGTATCATGTTAAAGTCTACTAATGTCGTATTTCTTTCAAATCTCTCTTTTGCACCTTTCTCTTTTTCCATTTTTTCTTTGAATAATTCTTTATCATTATAAAGTTTAAGAGCGGTTTTAATGCCACACTTGGCAAACACTCCTGGGATATCATCACTCTTATCCCCACAGACAATTTTACAGAACTTGTCACACTCTGCGCTACCTGTTGCATTTTTACTTTTTGTAATATCTTGGTATTTGAGATTATATATATCTACATTCTCATCAGCTAATTGCAAATAGTCCATATCACTCGTAATAATCCAGATATTTGCATCTTCAACGCTTTCTTTGATTCGCTCAACAGTTAAAGCAATACAGTCATCTGCCTCAAGCCTGGGATATGCTACAATTGAATTAACACCAGCCTGTTCAAACAAACTATCATATGCCATTTTAAAGAAAGGACCTCCTTGAAATCCGTCGTCTTTATCTCTACTCTCTTTGTAGGAATCCATCAGATCATATCTCCAAATATTTTTGCGAGGACAATCCTTGCCTACAATAACTATTGGATTATCTATCTTAAGTTTTTTCTTTATTTCCGTAATTTTATCTATAAATGTTGTTGTAAACTTATCTACAAACTCGCTGTTTTCCACTGGAATACCCAATGGCTCATCTTTTTTTGCTAATCCCCACCATTGCATTAATGCAAAATATCTATAAAAGCAAAAGTAGCTTCCGTCAATCAGAAGAAAGTTAGTCATCTTTTTTAATGAAATAGATCACTAACCGTTTAAATCATTCAATTTTCCAACATTAAATTGTTGTATTTACGCTGTGTCATGCGTTCACTTTTTTCAATGATACTTTCCAATACGTCATATGTCATATTTCCATGTAGTTGAGTATTATCTAATGTCATGTTACAACCACCAGTTGAAACTGCTGAAATATCTATATTATATATACCACTTTTGATTGCAGCATGAACAATTCTCATAATATTATCATAATTTGTATTACTTGGTAAATGAAGATGAATGCTGATTTTATCCAAAGGTATATTGCGATCATTCATACCCTCAATAATTGATACAAACCTCCACCATTTTAGAGTTCCCATTGTATCTGACAAACATACCTCAGTTACATCACTCATAACCACATAATCGTTTATATTGTGAATAATCGTATTTATGTTTAATTTTTTCTTGCTAACTGGACATTCATCTACGCATGATAAATACACTTTTGCACTTTTAAATGGAAGTAATCTCAGTGAATTATTTATGACAGATCTCGTTTTGGCAATACTCATTCTGACATTCTTTTTTTGAAAATCATCTGATACAGATGACATAATAGAAATGTGTTTTACGCCAAGCTCATGAGCTTGAGCAAACCGGTCAAACTTTGGTGGTATCAACATAAAAATCTTGGGGTTTAAATAACCTGATTCAATTACATAATCACTGGCAAACTTAAATAATTCTATTGATGTTGACATTTGCGGAATTGCTTTATCGGAAACAAGTGAACCTATTTCGATAGATGATGGATTATATTTGGTAATAATATCTATTGCCATATCCTTCTTTTTTTCTAGAGGTATGAATGTTTTTACTGATTGCAAACCATCTCGCATTGTAACATCAAATAAGCGTAATCCATATCTAGCGAATGCAGGTCTCATATTGTATTTCATAATAATATAGTCTTTAACTAATTATGAAAAATATTAGAGGATACTATCACATTCCGAAGTCCCTTGTCCCATATTCAGACCTAAATAGTATAGGTGGTCATTTATACTTGTTAAACTCCATTGATAAGAGCATGTTGGATCTTCATTTCCGCTACATTCTAACAGAGTAATTGTATTATCGGGTTCGTAATGCTCTCCTGATATATGAGTAAAGCGTTCGTGCATAGGAGAATGCGGAACAATGTCTTTATGGTGTGTTACACGATTTCTATCTTTGACAATTGTAGCATAAAAATCTGCGAATGCAGTATTCCCTACTCTCGGTGAACCATAATTAAACATTCGAATATTCTTTATTCCGCTAAGCGATAAATCTAGTGCGGTCAAAGTTGCAAGCGCGGCACCCAATGAATGACCAGTAACTAATACTTGATAATCTGGGTATTTTTGAATTAATTTATCAACCTCTGATTTGATTTCAGGAAATACTTCTTGCTCTGCTGCATAAAATCCTTTATGAACCTTGCATGCTGAACAATTTGGGTAGTCTGTTAAAACCGCATCTAAATTGCTTAGCCAGTTGGTTATAGATTCACTTCCTCTAAATGAAACTGTTATTGATTGACTACTTGGTTGATAACCAATATATCCGTGGGTATCATGGTTCGTATCAGAAATAGCATACGTAGGAATAAATCCATCTAATGGTTCTTTATATTCCCTTGTAAGATAGGTAGATGAGCTACAATAAGCTGATTCAGAATGATATAGCGTAAGGTTACCATATGTCCAATCATATGCAGATGTCAAAGAGAACAAGGAAAAGAGCACTGCTGTCAATGAACACTTCATTATATTATAAGCATAGATGTATTATCCTTATAATACCTTTTACATATCAAATATATCTCTCTCTCTCATCATATTGGATACCACATCACTAACATGATGCATATAGTTATCTCCTTCTTTACATAATTCATTGCATACGCTTCCACATACAGCAAGAGATAATTGAATCCTACAAAATGCTCTACTTAACTGTAGATTGTAATCTATTAATACACTATTGATTCTATACACAGTGTTAACATCTAATACTGAATCTTTACCAAAAACCTCTTTCCCAACTAAAGCCATTTCACTTAATAACTCGGTTTTCTTATCCTGATTCATATTTTTATATACCTCAAATGGTTCTACTAAGCGTGACAATAATACATTTGCGCCTTCAACATAATCATTGTCAACAAGAATACTTTTGAAAAAATTATAAAAACTATCTTGTTCTTCTTTTGTTACAGATCCAACTATACCAAAATCAATAATTCCTATTTTTCGATTCTCAACTGACCCTGAAAAAAATATGTTACCGGCATGTAAATCTGCATGATATTTTCTATCGTATAAAATGCTCTTCATACTAAATCTTGCTACAAGTGGCGCATATGCTGCTTTCTCGCTGTGCGATTCAATAGAATGCAATCGACTACCATACAATCTCTCCATAACAATAACTCTTGAATCACACTTAGTAAACTTCTCGTATACAGTTGGAATGTCAACAAACTCCATATTTCTAAAATTACGTTTATATAAAGTTAAATTGTTCACCTCGTTGAAGAAATCTAATTGTTTAATCATATCTTCTCTATTTTCTTCGAATATAGTAGGTAAATAAAGACGTTTTATCCAAGGTAAACAGCAAGATATATTAACAATATCTCTCATTTTTGATAATGCATCGTGAAGTTTTTCCTCAATATTTCGCCTTTTTACCTTAATAACAATATCTTGGTCGTTAAGAGTACCATAATATACAACAGATACCATACCAGCTCTCTCTGGAGTAGTACAATTAATAGTGAGATCGCTATCACATTTTTTATTTAAATTGTTAATAATTTCATTTACATTGTAAATATCATCATCATTAAATGGTGCAGTGTCGTTGAATTGAGATAAATATTTCATTTCATCAATGCTAAGTATGTTTGCACCTGCAGACATTGATTGAAATACTTTCGAGTAAATGATATTGAGGCTTGTTAGATAATTTGCTATATTTCTGATACAATCAATTCTCTCTCGACCAAAAAGATAGCATATAGATTGCCATGAAATATACCCAAATGTTTTAATAAATAACAGGGATGTATCAATCATATTATATATAGTTTCAAGTGAGAAAGTCTATATATAATTTATACTAATGATTCAATAAAAGGTTTAACACGAGAGAACACCTTATGCATAAGTTTACCTGGTACCTTTTCCATATACAAAGGTACGTCATCTTCTAAATCTAAAATAAAGTCGTAAACAACCTCACCTTTATGGTAATTAACCAATGTTAGTTCCAATTTTGATGAACTTCCAGAAGCAGGTTCACTATTTGATGGAACATTAATATGCGATGGCTTAGTTTCCTGCTTGGTAATTATTGTTGTTGTTCTACCATTATTTATCATGGTAGATTTAGAATATATATACTTTTGTGCGAGTCCAAAATCAGAACCGAATCTACAAAACAAAAGGGCCATATTTATCTCTCTAGTTTCTTCATCATGTGGGCTGAGTGATATACTTTCAATCACATCTTTATTCAATTCAGCCATAAGTGCAAATAACTTGAATCCAATTGCTCTATTCAAATCATAATTAGGGTTTACAAGTTGAAAAATTAGTTTAAACTTGATTTTATCATTTTCCTTAAGCATGTATAGATTAACCCCATTTTTATCACTTAATTTAACATATTCATTACCTGATTCTATTGTACAGTTAGACATCTGGTATAGATAATGAATCTTATTCAAATTATTTAACTCAACATAGTTATTATAATAAAATATGGGGGTTTACTTACACATCAAGAGGATTGTGTGATTTTTATCTAAAAACTGATACCTACTTTGTCTAAATAAACACGTTTTTTTTAACTTTTATTCTTAGACCCAGAAATCTTAGTAGAATATACAAAAAAACACCAAAATATTTTAGAGAATTGAAAACAGGGTAAAAAACATGATTTATTTAGAGAGCCTAGAGAAGGAAATAACATTTTTGAAAAGTTCATGAAGGATAGTTATGTAGGACTGAAAAAAAGGCACTATAAGGCAATTAATTTAAAGATTTTATCTCATTTGAGAATAAGAGAAAATGATAGTAAATGGTAGTAATTTAGGAGCTAAAGCGAGCCAAAAGGAGCCAGAAGAATATTGTTGTAAAAGTTGTGACTATAATACGTGTAAACTTGCAAATTGGAAGCGACATCTTAAGACGAAGAAACACAATGATAGTAAAATGATAGTAAATGATAGTAAAAACGAGCAAAAAGGAGCTCAGTGGATTTGTGACTGCGGAAAGCAGTATAAATATGATAGTGGTTATTACCGACATCGTAAGATATGTACATGGAAATCAAATCATATTCAGGACGCGAAATCTCTCATGGATTCTAATGATATTTCTAACAAAGATAAGGAAATACAATTTCTTAAAGACGCTTTAGCTGCCAAAGACGAAAAAATGGATAAAATAATAGATACAATGCAGCAATTAATACCTCATATAGGTAGCAATAACAATAGTCACAATAATATATTCAATATACAGTTATTTTTGAATGAAGATTGTGCCAATGCAATGACTATTCAAGACTTTGCAAAAAAACTACAAGTAGATATGGGGGATCTAGATTTAATAAAACGCGATGAATCAAAAGCAATCGCTGGTATGATTAAAAAATCATTATCAGGATTAAGTCAAGTTGAAAGACCAATGCATTCTCATGCACAAAAATGGTATGTAAAAGACAAAGAGGATGGCTGGGAAAATGATACAACTGGTAAGGCAATACAAGTAGTTAAATCTGGTGCATCAAAACCACTTTCGAAATTAGCCAATCAAAAATATAAATCTGCCCTCATAAACAGTAAGGATGGCGAAGAGTACGCAGATATTATATCAAAAGTGAACGCCGATGTTGACTCAAAATGCAAAAATAAGGTAAAAGAGGCGGTTAGCAGTTTATGTAATATTACTGATTTAGTTGATTAAAACACAACATATAACAATTGCAATTAGACTGTAATTTTTTTGGGTTGTTCTATTAATTCTACCAAGCCGGGTGTATCTGTTGTATTGATATTAGATATGCGGCAGACGTCGAATTGCAATTTAGGTATGGACTTGCATTTGTTATTGGATGATTTGATAATACAACAGGCTCGTTTAATAACTTTACTATGAACTCTGTCACTATTAGGATTGCAAATGACAGCATGAGCACTTGGATGACCGCTGATATGAGCCCAATAATCATTTGGATTACCATTAACAACAAGTTCCTGATTCTCATTAGCATTTTCACCTACGTAGATTGTATATCCTTCGTATAATATCTCCTTCATTCGATAGTGTATATATGTATTACAATATCGAAGTCAATTTTTTAAATATCAAGACTGATGCTTGTCTTTTCGCTTTTCTTGCGTCTGTTATTAGATCGTGATGGGATCTTAGTGTTAGACATATCTTTTAGATCTTGAATACTCACTGTACTGCTGTCATTTACTGGAACATTGCGATCATTGCTCACGGTCACCTTTTTTGTTTTAAGATTAGATAGAATATCGGAGATATCTGAAGGTCCCTTCATTTCAGGTCGAGGACCAGATTCTCTTGAAGATCTTAGTGGTGCTTGGGGGCCAACACTCTGGTAGTTATCAGTAATGTCAACTCCTCCTCCTGCGCCATTACCTCGTGCAGCAGTCATATCAGGACGGTTTGTTGGGATTTGAGATCTTTCACTTCTATCAACACGTGTTTTCATAGCTGCAGGAGGTGGTCCAGGTGCAACATTATTTGGTGGTGCTTGACGGCGTTGCTGCTGATCTCCCATAATTCCATTCATAAATCCTCCGAAACCAGGATTATTTTGTCCCATAGATCCAACTGCAGCTTGTGTGAACTGTTGCATTAATTCGGGATTTTGGCGCATGATGTCATCCATACCAGGCATTGCAGACTTGAACATAGTATTGGTCATGTGAACCATAATTGCTGAACCGCCAAGTTGGAATAGCAACTTTAGTTCAGGTGCCATCTTTGCCTTACTTTGATACTTCTCATGAAGTTCTGCAAATATTTCATCGTAATCATCAATATTTTCATTCACTTGCTCTCCCCAACCATCGAGCTTTACATCAAATGGATCGAAGCGATTATTGAGAAACTCAATTCCAGTAATAGCTGCCATAAGCATCTTTCCTTGAAACTTCACGCTGTTTGATTTTTCTTTTTCAGAGATAATCATCTCATATTCACCTTTCATTTCTTGCAAGTTTGACTCCATTGAATATTTTTTTGTTAGTTTAACTCCCTTCGCTTCTAGTGATTCTAATTTTCGAAGAACCGAGAACTTTTCCTTCAACATCTCTTCTGGAGATAGACGAGGATTCATTGATACTGGTTTATCTGGATTTATTGGAATATTACCAAACTTTTTGAATCCGTCATCTGTTTGCGCTTTTGATGCAGTAGATTTTCCTAAATTAATAGGTCCTCCTAGAGTGATTGAATCGCTGCTATTATCTCTTCCACCGGAAAGAGAATCTTTCCCGGAAAATGAAAGTTTAATGTCGCCTCCCAAAGCATCTTTAAACAAACCTGATTTAGATTGCATTTTGATACCTCTAGATGAACCTGGTGCAGCATTGACATCTTCTGCAAGACCATTGAGTTCAGCTTCAAGATCATTGAGATCTCCTAAATCAATATCTGTTCCTTCCGCCTTCTTTCCTCCGCTTTTCTTTTTATCATTCATTAAAAGTTCTACTCCACTTCCGAAATTAACTGATCGAGTCGCTCCTCCTCTCATAGAGGGCTCGCTAATACTAATATTATCCGACCCACCCGAGCTTCCATCAGATCCAACCTTATTCAAAGATATTACAGGTACTTCCTGTAGATCACCGATTTCTATAACTTGTGCCATGTGTTGTAAACTAAATAGATCATTTTAAGCTTATGACAACGCATATTAATTTGAGGATGAATGACGAATGAACCATAACCCCTGGAGGTAAGAATCAGCTAGATCATCTTTCTTTTTATGAGACGCAAACATAGTATTCCATGAATTAATCTGTTCTGTCTTAAGTAGGTCTAACATTACTGCTATTCCTGATGATTTTCTCTCTTTATAACTCTTTTTGGGGACGTCAAAGTGCTTTAACTTATTAGATGAGGATATGAAATGAATGTCATTTACTCCTTTCTCAATAAAAAATTGTGTTATCATTCCTTGAATGCATTTCATACGATTCGCAATAGGACTGATTTGATTTTCAATCAAAACTGTATCAATCTCTCCAATATTAATTTCATTTGGTAATCGTTTGCTAATTGCCTTGCCAATATCGATTAAATCTATATTCGAAGCCGATACTGCTTTGTCTAGTTTTGTTATGCAGTTGAGGTAAGTATGTTCAACTAAGTGATCTTCAGATGTATTTTCTAGAGAGAAATGTGATCTTAATTCAACTATCCATTTTTTAGCAACACGTTTGCTCTTTTTAACCTTATAATATATTTCCGGTGCAATATCAACACCACAGATTTTTGCATGTGTTCCGCAATAAAAATTATTACCACCATGCGTGAAACTCGCATTTTTTCCACATGTCTTTTTCTTCATTGCTTGACAACATTTTGGTTTTTCAGTATCAGTCGATAAGTCTAACACATCCCATTTAATAATCCCTTCGGTATCTTTACACAATACACAATAAGAGAGATTCTTGATTCCAACATCAATACTAATTATCATTTATTATGAATGGTAATTAGTTTTTAAACTAAATAATTAGTTGTAGTTTTGGTAGCCTTTTGAAATTAATTGTTCTTGAGTAAGAACAGGTGTGTACATTCTACATTGCAATTCGTATTTTGAAAGATATAGACTTTTAAGATCACTATTTTCATATCCAAATGGTTGGCTTTTATCACTACACGATTGAAAGATGTAAGGAGATGATGTAGAACCTTCTTCTTTTACCCCATAGCGCGCAGGACAGGCACAACATTGGTCACATGCGGCCATTTGGTTATGCTTGATAATTGAATCAGCATTTTGTACCATATATTTTCTATATTGCCAATTAGTCTTAATGTTTTCTTGTTTTCTGATATCGTTGCTCACTTGTGCGCCAGGCTGCCAAGTAGCATAGTTTCTCCCATCCATCATAATAGGAGGGAAATCAAAATGGATATTATTAGATCCGGACATGCAGGTTCCCCAATTCATATTACAATATAGCTATATTATTTATTGGCTTCTAGTGCAGCAACAAGTTCTGCTTTCTTCATTTTACTCGCATTTTTGATACCTTTCTTAGCAGCGATTTCCTTGAGATTTTTAACCTTTAGCTTTGAGAAATCTGCGACAAGTGTTTCTTGTTTAGAATCGAGTGTTATTCCATCATCATCATCCTCATCATCATCACCTAAACTTGATCCTAAACTAGAACTCACCGAATCGAGATCTTCTACTTCACTAAGTTTAATAATTTTAGGTTCTACACTATTCAATTGCTCTTCTTTAATCTCAACGGGAGTAAGATTATCTGATTCATCATCATCATCATCACCTAAAAGTTCAATTACATTAGGATTAGGATTAGAATCGACTGGTACAGGTCCTGTCATATCAATTATCATGCCACCAAGCATCGCATGAGGATGTGTAGTTACATGTACATTTAATCGCTCGTGATCAAGAGATTCTAATTCATTGCTATCAACTTCTTCATCATCGGAATCTAATTCAGACCCTGATTCAGACTCTAATTCAGAATCGTCATCACTATCTTCCATAGTCTCTTCTATAGTATTTTCCTCGGCACCGAAATCATTCTCTGAAACAGGTACTTTATCATGCGGAATGGTATTGCTATAATAGTTCTTTGCTGCCTGAACAGCTTCAAATGTGGCACCATTGCCTTCCATTTCTTGGTTTTGCATTGCTCTATTCTCCATGTGAGTTGCTTTCACATTTTGAATAAAGTCTGCAAGTACTTGATTTTGTCTTACTAACGCCTTTTCTAAACTAGCAACACGTGTATTAAAGTAATACACAACTGCGCCAATCAATAAAAGAGATACACTGATCGCGATAATAAATCCACTACCTTCAAGGCCTAACATGTTCATTTCTAAAAGACAGCCATACTTTTTATGTGAATACCAAACGAATAACTATATTTTTAAAGTTTTGATTATTTTGCTGCTATCGTCAACAATATGGTCTGGATACCCTAGATCCCTTAAGACCTTAATACCGCCTTTTACTTTTGAAATGCCATTTATGACTTTATATGTATACTGAAAATCATTGTCTTTTGTTACAACCTGCATCTGCATATTTTTAACATTATCAAGTTTGTCTAATTTTTTACATAAATCTAAAAAGTGCGTGGTCAATAAGAAAGATACATTTTTCAATGAACAAATGTGTTTTAGATAAGCACTGGCCGCACTGATTGCTTCGTATGGATTTGTGCCTGAGAATAATTCGTCAAATACACATAGAACATTATCATCTGGATTTTCTGATATAGACGACAAAATATGCTTACATCTAGTTGCCTCCGCTTGAAACAAGCTATCTCTTCCGGAAGTATCTGGTATATTTATATAACTATGTATCTGATCATATGGGTTTAGCTTACAAGTATCATAGAATCCACACCCAAATTGTTGACTTAACAAAACATTTATAATAACAGACTTCACCATAGTTGTTTTACCAGCTGCATTTGGACCAGTTACAATGTTGTTATTAGTACAATTAATATCATTCTTAACTGCATCGTCTTTTAAATGTGGATAATATACACCCTTCATTTTGGTAGTTTTATTTATTTTACAAAGATTCATGTCGCCTGATGTAATTTTTGTTTGCATACATCTCATTGAATCTATATACGAATTATATTTCAGACAGTATTCTAATATTGCTTTGTATTCAGAATCCATATTAATCATATAGAATGCTTTTACAGCTTTTCCTATATCTATAATTTTTGAGATGGTGAATCCACATGAAGAAATATTTTGCAATTGTTCTACAATTTTATCACATCTCTCTTTCACAATAAGACAGTTTTGGTTGAATGGGTCGTGTAATTTTAGATCATCCCATTCGGTTGTTGTGAATTGTAGAGATAAACTTGTTTCTCTCAAATAGTCCCTGTATGTGAATATCATTTCATGTAAATGTCGCATGTTTTTGATAAACTTGATGCATGATTGAAAATTAAAATACACTTGAACTAAATAAATACCAAGAGAAATAAGTATCATGACTCTTTTGTCCCAAGATGCACTTCCTATTGAAAATATTTGACCGATGCTGTGATTTTTCAGTACAATTTTTAAATATTCACAATAAGATCCCCATGTTACTTCATGTCCCTGTAATCTAATAAGGAAAAATGGGATAATTAACATAAATATAGGTAAAGCTAGCGTCAAAATTGGGGATGTAATATTATAAAGACTAAGGTATTGCATAGCTTGTGCATTTTTGTTTAAGAATTGAAGTTTATCCCATTCGATGTAGTTATATTTTTCTAGAAACTCTTCTTGATACTCTTCATCAGTAATATCATTCCTAGTTTTCATAGCATCAGTGTATTTATAGGTTTCAGGTAGTTCTCTTTTCAAGACAAGTTGCATTTCTTTTATAAAGTCAGTGTCTGCTGTGTACCATTTTGAAAATTGATTAAGATTAAGTTTTCTAAAATCATCATCAGAATCAAGTATTTTTTCATACAAGGGATTTTCTCCTTGAGAAAGTTCAAGATCAGTGATAACATTATCACTAATTTCTTTTTTTTTATCGGTCAGACCAATTGGAATAATGAACTTTGGTATTGATGTCATCTAGTTAGATTACAAGATATTATACTGATGAAATTAACTTGTAATCATTTGTTTTTTATAATTAACCAAGGGTTTGTTCCCAGTTTAGTGGCATCTCAGTAATCTGAGTTGAATAATGCTGCTCAATCTCCTTAAGTTTACGCGAATCTCGGCGTGTGATAAAATTAATGCCTACACCTTTGCGTCCCCATCGACCGCTTCTACCGATTCTATGAAGATATGTGTGTACACATTTGGGAAGATCAAAATTAATCACAGTACTAACTTGCTGTACATCAATTCCTCGAGCAGTCACATTTGATGAAATAAGAACCCTCTGTGTTCCAGCACGGAACTCTTTGTAACTCTTAGATCTGTCCTCTTTTTCCATCCCGCTATGAATCTGTGCCACTGGATAGTTATCTGCTGTCATCGCATCATAAAGATCTTGTACACGCCTAACACTATTACAATAAATGATACATTGAGCCATGCTTAGGGAGGAAAAGATATCTTTCAAACACTCGTACTTCTGTTCATCGCTATCAAGACCAACATAGTACTGAGAAATACCCTCAAGTGTAAGTTGTTCGGCTTTCACCAATACCTTAACTGGGTTACGCATAAACTTTTCAGTTAGTGACATAAGATCGTGCGGCAGAGTAGCAGTAAAAAGTCCAACCTGAATCTCAGAAGGCATAAACTGAAAAATATTATAGATTTGCTCCTTGAAGCCAGAAGAGAGCATTTCGTCTGCTTCATCTAGAATAATGAGACGTAGAGTATTAGGATGTAGTTTTTTCCGACGAAGCATATCGTATACTCGTCCAGGACATCCGACAACTACAGTTGGCTTATTTTCAACGAGACCTTTAATGGTCTCATCGGTAGATGTACCTCCGACAAGCAATTGGGATTTAAATCCCTTTACAAATGTTCCGATTCCATCGATAACATTTTTTGTCTGCATAGAAAGCTCTCGAGTTGGAGACAAGATCAAAGCTTGAACTCCTGGCTTACTTGGATCAATTCGTGCAAGTGTACCGACCGTAAAGCAGCCGGTTTTACCTGTCCCGGATTGTGCTTGTGCGATTACATCACGTTTATTTAGCATTGGTTTAATACCTTTTTTTTGAATTGGACTTGGGTTTTCAAATCCATATGAGTAAATACCTCTGAGAACTTCAGGGTTCATCTCTAAATCATTCCATTCTTCGATTGGATGATTCTCATTTACTACAATATTATTGTTTTCGTCTTCGTCTTCACTTGTTTTTGGTGTTGTGGATGGCATAGTATCTGTCATATTCGTAATGTTAGTACGCAACACTATTTAAGTTCATTATGCATCAGTTGTTTTATGTATTCTTTAAAAATTGATTTAGAAACCACCATGATATGTTATACCAGAAGACAATGACAGCTATGGTACAAACATATACACTCGATGACTTTCAGAATATTATGGACGATGGAATGAATATTACTCTTGATCCTGCCACTATTGCAATTATTCAGCAAATTGCAGATCAAGTTGGAGCACCAGAATATGTAAGAACTCCACAGTTTGTTAGAAAGGATCGAGGCGATGGCTCGTCTAGATCTAGTAGACCACGTAATCGAAATAAAAAGAAAGCAATTGAATTAAGTGATTCAGATTGGAAAGCAATCCGTTCGTTTGAAGCAACTCAACGAGAGAAAAAGGAAGGTATTGATGCTTCCATGGACATGATTCGTAAAACTATTAATAAAATGACTGACAAAACATACGATGCATTGATTGGAGGATTGCACGAAGAGTTTGAAAAAGTTGCTGATGGTAGTGAAGAAGACCTCACTAAGTTGAGTTCTACTGTATTCACTCTTGTAAGTGAAACCGGATTCTATTCTGAAATGCTCGCTTCACTTTACGTTGAGTTAGTAGAGAAGTATGAATATTTGAGAAAAGATTTGATTACTTGCGTAGAATGTTACCAAGATTGGTGCTTCAATGTGAATTATGTAAGCCCTGATGATGATTATGATGGATTCTGTCGTAATAATAAAGAAAATACACGAAGAAAGTCAGTCTCCAAGTTCTTGGTCAATATTGCACGCTCTCCACTAATTAAAAAGGATCAAATTATGACCTTCCTATTAAACAATCACCAAATGCTGTTTGATAATATTGATAATGGAGATATGAAAGAAACTCTTGATGAGTTATCAGAGCTGGTATCTATCCTAAGTATTGAAGGTAAGGATTATCTTAGTGATATGGATAAATGGGATGAACTACAGACATCAATCGGTCACATTTCAAAGTTGAAGTCAAAGAATCACGCGGGTCTATCAAATAAGACGGTATTCAAATATATGGATATAATTGATGTCATTGGTTAGGTTAACATTCAAAGTGCTTAAAAATAATTATTAATTACATAAAAAATGGAACATTTTCTTTATGTAATTAAAGAAAAAGAGGGATCAAACGAAATATGTAGCCCTGAAATCATAAATAATTTATATATGAATGATGTAAATGATCAAGTATCTAATTGTAGCGAACAGGCTGCGATTGAATTAGATTATGATTTAAATAACACGGTCCCGTCACTCAATAAAATTATGGAATATTACAATATCCCAACGAGAATAGAAAAAAAAGAACTACGGAAAAATAATAAGATTAAACGAATCGTCGAGTTTGAGCTGAATTGTGATAATGAAGAGATAGTTAAGAAAAGGAAACGTTACTGGGAATATATTACCGAATTAAAGGAGGATAACTATTTTAAGAAGCACATAATAATTGACTTGTAAATTAGTTAGATGTAAAATTATATCATGAGATTATATACTCTGATGGTACAATCTAAACTCAACTCTACCGTTAATTATCCGGAGATTAATTCATTAGATACTGAAGATAAGAACCACGATGCGGATCTTTATGCGCTTAACATAAAAGGGGTGGATTGTATAATTGCTCTTGGTTTACCAAAGTTTTCTTTTATTGAGAAGGAAATTGTTTATTATCCTGTATACGTGATAAAAGATGAACGTGTTGATGCTCAAATTGGTGTTTATGAAATTACTAGTATTCAACAACCAGCAGTTCTTGATGAAGATGGTGACGTAGATATTTCTAAAATTGGTCCACTTCTTTTGTACTCATATATTGATTCAAAATACTTAGTTGAAAAAACTACACCAACCAAAAAGGCATCACCTGAAATTGTTCCAAAAAAAGATGATCAACCTGAAGATGACTCATCTGACGATGAAGACGAAGACGAAGACGAAGACGAAGACGAAGAAGATTTAGCACATTCACCTCTTAAGAGTCAGGATTCGAAACAGGCAGATGTTGAAAGAATGGCATATAAGAAAACATCTGGCGAAGATTGGATTGAAACATTTATGCATAATAAAAACTTTGGAATAATAGATAATGAAGGCGGAGGAGACTGTCTTTTTGCATCAATCCGCGACGGGTTAGCACGTGCAGGAATAACAATTACTGTACAAGAATTGCGCGAAAAACTTGCAAATGAAGCAACTGAAGAAGTGTTTCAAGGTTATAGAAATATGTACGAGATGTTTGATGGTGAATTAGAAAATGTTGACAGGGAAATTAAATTATTAACCAAACAATTCAAAGAACTTACTACTCGTGGAAAGAAAACTAAAGAACGAGACACACTTAAACAGATAACTGAACAAGCCAAAACAATTAAAGATAATCATGAATTGGCAAAAAAAGAGAAAAAACAAGCGAAGGAAGCGGTTAGCGAGTATGCATTTATGAAAAACATTGATACACTTGAAAAGTTTAAATCAATTATTAAAACCTGTAACTTTTGGGGAGAAACATGGGCTGTGTCAACACTAGAACGTGTATTAAATGTCAAATTAATTTTATTAAGTAGAGAGGCATACAAAAACGGTGATATAGACAATGTTATGCAGTGTGGACAACTAAATGATTCTATTCTTCAGAAAGATGGTAATTTTAATCCAGATAGATACGTTATATTAGAGTATCAAGGAGAGCATTATACATTGATTACTTATAAGGGTCGTGGGTCATTTACATTCGCAGAGTTACCATATGATATAAAATTGAAAATAGTTACCCGTTGTATGGAAAAAGATGCAGGACCATTTTACATAATCCCTCAGTTTAGAGAGTTCATGAAGTCACTTAATATTAACATGCCGGATCCACACCAAGAACAACCTAACGCAATCAATGAAGAAATGTCTTCTCCTGGTTTGATAAGTAAAACAACAGTATTCCAATTTTATTCTAAATCATCCAATGCACCTGCACCAGGTAAAGGGTCAGGCGAATCAATAAGCCCTCATGATATTATATCTTTTGCAGGATTAGGTTCTATTCCTGAATGGCGCAGAAAACTATCTAATTTTTGGGAAGAACCATTTGAATTGGATGGACATAGATGGGCATCTGTTGAGCATTACTATCAAGCATCAAAGTTCAAGGAAAATAACCCTCAATTCTATTTGACGTTTACATTAGATGCTAATCCTGAAGGTGAATTGTCTAAGGATCCCGTGTTAGCTAAGGCAGCAGGTGGTAAAACCGGCAAGTTTAAAAAGAAGGAGATAAGAGATAAAGCAATTAAGATAGATCCAAACTTCTTTGGTGGTCGCCACAAAGAAGCAATGAAGAGCGCACAAATGGCAAAGTTCTCTCAAAACAAAGATCTAAAAGCTCTTCTATTGGCTACAAAAGATGCCAAGCTCCAACATTTCAGCAGAGGATCTCCGCCTATAGTATTTTACGGGTTAATGGATGTGAGACATACTCTCTCTCAATAAATATAACCAGCTGTATAGCTGTACAGGACAATTAAAGACTACAATAACTATGCTATCAAAATAATCAAGTAATTAAAAAAATGAAATAACCTTTTTTAATTAGTTGATAAGTAATAAAATACATATAACTCTACAAATTAACATGACAAATTGGATGATTCCTCGGCACTTTTCTAAAAAGGGCGGACCGGCATTAGATGGAACTATTATGAGAAATGCATATCGTCATATAGATCTTGTCGAATCAGATCTGGGAGGTGTTTGCATAGCCTACGATATTGTAAATCTTTACAATGAATTGGAGAATGAGCGAACCTTTTCAGAAACAATAACACTGAGAATACTTGCAGAAAAAGATGTTAGGCGAGTATACAAATATGGTGGGCGCATCCTTCGCTCTGCAGCGAGAATCATAACGCGATTCCTTAGACGTGCTGCTATAAATTGTAATGCTAAAAAATATTGGAAAATGAAAAATTGAAACTATTCGTTCAATAATACAATGTTGTACACTACACATCATGTCTTCCGGCGAAACTAAAGAAACAACTTTATCAAACAAAATCCAATTGCTAGTACAAGAAAAATGGAACCATAATAATGAAAAACAAAATAATATAGCTAATGTGCCAATTGATGCGATAAAACTTGTTATATCGGGATACTCAAGTTTTTGTAATAATGGTGGGAAAGAATCTGAATTAGATGAGATATCGTGGATTTTAATTGATTTATTTGAATGGAGATGGCAAAAAGATATTTCAGAAGCATTTCCATGTTGGAACTTTACATATGGAAATGAAGGTCATTACAAGATACATCCTGTTATATGGATCAATTATAAAGAAATATCAGAGAGAACCCTAAGACAACCAACTGTAAAAACATATTATAATCTTCCGATAGATGTGACAAAACTAACATACTGGCATATATTCGGACCAGAATCAGATGAACATCTATGGCATATAACAAACTTTATGCCTGATATAGCAGTTGATCTTGTTGCACAAACACAACAGCATATTATGAATTGGGAATATATCAAACATGCTATCAGAATATATATCAGTAGAATACATATAGCTACTACATTTGAAATGCCCGAGTTAGAATCGATAGAATCAGAAGTGTATAATATGTGGCATTTCGGCGGCGATAATGCGTCTGATGGGGAATTATTTAAATTACAAATTGATGATACCGCTCCTCAATGGCTGAGACATTTATCAATATTTATACCCGAAGACTCTATTAATATGTTAAATATTGGGATAACTGGGAAAAGGTATTGGATCGTAGATAAAATGTGGTCTGTTCTAACTGATAGTGAGCGCGACCAAGTTATAAATGTTCATCAAATGCTTCAAACTCGATGGGCAGATCATAGTTTGAGAGCCAATGCAGTAATACAATCTTGGATGTATGAAATATTGCACGAAGCATTCTATAATTGTTTTGAATATGAAGCGCCAGATCTTAGTGAAATTAATCGTGTTGCAGCAGAAACAGTAATAGCTTCTGAAATAACACTGCCAACTTATCCATCAGATTTTATCTTTAATTATGGGGTACCAAATAGATGATAAGGTGGTGTAAGAGAAAAATGGCTTATCAGCGACCAAATTACAGTAATATAAAAGATACAATTGCTGCATATTAACAAAACGGTTATAAAGGCATCTTTATATGTTAATTAATCATCATGAAGATAATTTCATTTTGTTTATATGGAACAGCTCCCCTTTATTACAAAGGTTTAATTGAAAATATTCATATAATTTCTAAGAAATTGCCTGATTTTTTTACATATGTTTATTACGGAAGTGATATTACAGAAGATAAAATTACTAATCTAAGATCCCTTTCTGATAAAATAGTTTTAATTGCTACAAATAAACTAGGTGCGGGAAATATGATAGATCGGTTGAATCCAATTAAACTCGATGATACAGAAATCTTTTTTTGTAGAGATGCAGATAGTAGAATAAATGATAGAGATTTATGGTGTATAAATAAGTTTATAGAGAGTGAAAAATCAGTACATTGTATTAGAGATAGTTTTTGGCATAAATCAAAACTAATGGGAGGCATTTTAGGATTTAAGGTAAAGAAAATCGAAAATCTTGAAAAAATCCGCGAAGATCTTTCAAAATATTATGAATATTGTGAAAACCCAGAATATGGCGATGATGAACATTTTTTGGGTAATAAGATTTATCCACTTATAAAAAATGATTTGTACTTGCAAACCTCTATAACTGCATTTAATGGCGAGGAGTATAATTTAATTGATTATAATAATGATGGAGTTAATTTTGTAGGTAATGTAATCGAGTTTGGTGATGAAAATAAAGAAGTCCCAAAGTTTAATTATTATAATTTTTCTGTAAAGGATCAGGTAAACTGGTTAATTTCACAAAAACAATTTCAGTTAGCATCTCATATTGGAAAAACAGTCAGGTGGGATATAGAAACTGGAACAATTGATGCACTATTTATAGCAAATTATTATGCAGATGATCTTCAAGAATGTCGTCGCCTAATGAGTATGTATGAATATTCTAGCATTACTGATCATGTAGTAGATAACTGTAATTTTATGTTTACTATGTTAAAAAAACACGGTTATAAAATAATTGGAACAACAAACTTATCTGATGAACCAAAATACAACGAAATAATGATTTACTATGGCACTTTTCCCGTAACACATTTATATTTTCCTATTACTAATAAGGTATATAGAAATGCGGGTCATTTTAATAAGGTAACGCATGATATTGTTAAATATGACGATTGTTGGAATAACCTAGATAAAATATATATCTTGAATCTTGAGGAACGTGAAGATAGATATATTGAAACCATGTGTGAATTATGCAAAGTAGATGCACCTTTGAATAAAGTTTTTCATTATAAAGCGAAGAAGACCCCTGGAGATGGAGGACCATATGTTGGAGCTACACAAAATCATATTGATGTAATGAATGACATTGTAAATGAAGGTTATATAAATAGTTTAATATTAGAAGATGATATTGTCTTTTCTCCAAATATATCCCAGATAAAGAAGGATATTACAGAGTTTTTTGATAGTGATTACCTTTATGATATATGTTTTCTATCAGCATCAAGATTTCATAAAAAAGAGCCGCATAATGATTTATTAATTAAATCAAAGCAAATATGTACAACTTCATCTGCTTATTTTCTCTCTAATAAGACTATTCAATCAGTAAGAGATTGTGTTATGGAAGGCATGGACTTGTTAAAAAAAACAAATAACGCAAACCTATATTGCATAGATAGATATTGGAGTAAGTTACAAGAAGATGATAGGGTGTTTATATTTAAGAGAAAAATGGCTTATCAGCGACCAAATTACAGTAATATAAAAGATACAATTGCTGCATATCTGGATTAATTTACACACTTGAATATTTAAAATGCCTTTTTATTTTTATTATTTATTTTAAACCTTCCAAATGCGGATAGTATTATCGTAACTCCCAGAATACAATTTGTTCTCGTGAAGAGTGAGACAACGCACAACATCAGTATGTCCTCTCAAAATGGCTATTTCTTCGTGAGTTTCTGTGTTCCAACTGCGGATAGTTTTATCAGTACTCCCAGAATACATTTTATTTTCGTGAAGAGTGAGACAACGCACAATACTAGTATGTCCTCTCAAAGTGGCTATTTCTTCGTGAGTTTCTGTATTCCAAATGCGGATAGTTTTATCACAACTCCCAGAATACAATTTGTTTTCGTGAATAGTGAGACAAGATACAGCATCAGTATGCCCTCTCAAAGTGGCTATTTCTTCGTAAGTTTCTGTGTTTGTTCCAGCCCAAATGCGGATAGTATTATCGTAACCCCCAGAATACAATTTGTTTTCGTGAGAAGTGAGACAACGCACAACATCAGTATGCCCTCTCAAAATGGCTATTTCTTCGTGAGTTTCTGTGTTCCAAATGCGGATAGTATTATCACAACTCCCAGAATACAATTTGTTTTCGTGAAGAGCGAGACACCACACATTATCAGTATGCCCTCTCAAAATGCCTATTTCTTCGTGAGTTTCTGTGTTCCAAATGCGGATAGTATTATCACAACTCCCAGAATACATTTTATTTTCGTGAAGAGCGAGACACCACACAGTATCAGTATGCCCTCTCAAAATGCCTATTTCTTCGTGAGTTTCTGTGTTCCAAATGCGAATATTAGACCTACTCCCAGAATACAATTTGTTTTCGTGAATAGTGAGACACATTACAGCATAAGTATGCCCTCTCAAAATGCCTATTTCTGTATATAATGGAGTTTTCATAAAGGGTCCAAATAGTATTTTTATATGACTGGGTAGGGCGAATATATTCATATATGTTAAGTTTTTCCAGTCCGCTCCTTGTTTCCTCTTATCCTTGTTTCTTATGTCGGTTTCCTTTTTGATAAGATACAAATATTTACAAAGATTGTTTCGTTCTTCTATCAGATTATTCATTTCGGTAGTCATTGTTGTTGTGTTGTTGTGTTGTTGTAATTGATATAAAAAAATACAATTGAATCAATTTTACACCTTTTATTATTTTTATGTCATGAAAACGGTGTTTTAAATATTCAAGGGTGTAAAGAAAGAACAATAATATAATCATAAATGAAGGTATTAGTAACCGGAGGAACAGGATTAGTAGGCAATGCTATTAAAAGCATATCATCCAATTATGATTATAATTTTATTTTTGTTTCTTCAAAATCAGGAGATTTAACTAGTCTCATTGATACCGAGCGTATATTTGAAGAACACAAACCAGATATGGTGATACATTTGGCCGCTTGTGTTGGAGGTTTATATAAAAATATGAATGAAGGCGCAACAATGTTTGAGAGTAATATTCTTATCAATACAAATGTGTTGAAGTGTTGTGTAAAATACAATGTTAAAAAAACACTTAGTTGTCTCTCTACTTGTATATTCCCAAATGAAACAACATATCCAATTAATGAATATATGTTACATGTAGGCCCTCCTCATGAATCTAATGAAGGATATTCTTATTCAAAAAGGATGTTAGAAGTACAAGGAAGATTGTATAGAAAACAGTATAACTTGGATTTTATAAGCGTGATACCAACAAACATCTATGGTCCGTATGACAATTACAACCTTGATGATGCACATGTAATACCTTCTCTTATTCATAAATGCTATATAGCTAAGAAAAATAATGAAGTATTTAAAGTGATGGGATCAGGGAAGCCATTGCGCCAATTTATATATTCTACAGACTTGGCAAAATTAATCATGTGGGCATTAAAAAACTATAATGAGTCTACTCCTATTATTTTATCTCCACCAGAAAGCTCGGAGGTATCTATCGAGTGTGTAGCAAGACTAATCGCCAAAAGTTTTAATTATGATGATAAAATAGTATTTCAAGAAGAGTTCTCAGATGGGCAATACAAAAAGACCGCTGACAATAGTCGTTTGATGTTAATGTGTAATTCTTTTGAGTTTACAAAAATAGAGGACGGTATTGATATGTCAGTAAAATGGTTTATTAAAAATTATGGTAAAAACACCAGGATATAAAAAGAAAATGTGCCTTACATTTATATTACAATGAATTATGATTCTGGTTATAAAAATGCAATTGAAACTATATTAGGTTTTATGCATTCTGAAAAACATACACATTATTCAGTTGAAAATGTATCTATTTTAGAACCACTATATCTTAGTATTGTCGAAGGAATATCTTTTTCAAAAAGACAGTTTGAGACAGATCGTGTTAAAATGATAATTAACAAGGGAAGAAGAATACGATTGCCCTCTAAATCCAGATATATGTGCAACAATATATATGACCATATCATCAAACATGTAAAGTATCAGGTTGAATATAAAACCACAATTGGTTCAAGAAATCTAATAGTTAGATTTTCATTATTTGATAATAAATTAGAACTTTCAGAATTGGAATACTATTTTCAGATGATATTGTCGTGGATATATACTATTTCTCATTATTCAGAAAGTTCTTGTGGTAAAACACAAATAATAGACCTTTATTTTACCGACTTTAAAAAAGTCTTTCCAAAAAGCTCTGTTAATATCTTAGGTCATTCTAATTGCAATTCTGGATACTCAAGTGTGTGCGCAGAGACAAATGAAATAGTGATTTATCGGACCGAGGAGTGGTTTAAAGTATTAATACATGAAACATTCCATTCCTTTGGTCTAGAGCCAAATTATAATTGTGAGAGACAATTAACAAAATATATAGGTACTCTACTGCCTATTCAACCAAGTGTGCGTGTAAATGAGGCGTATGTTGAAACTTGGGCAAGAATTATAAATGTTATATATAGTGCAGTAATAAATAGTGACAGTAAGCATGAGTTTTACAATATTTTACGATTTTCTCTCCAGTTAGAAGTTTTATTCTCTATTTATCAGGCTGTTAAGGTGTTAGACTTTATGAATCTAGACTATGAATCGGTTATAGATAAAACATCAGTTCAAGCGAGGATTATGTATAAGGAAAATACGCACGTTTTTGCATATTACATTTTGACAGCATCTATTATGAATAATATATTCGGATTCATTCGTTGGTGTACAAAGCATAACACTAAGTGGTTGCAGTTCTATAAATCTAATAGGACATGTAAATCATTTGAGAGATTAATAAAGGATAGTTTGTACAGTATTGAAATGAAAAATGCGTGTAAAAAGTTTAAAAATCAGGACTGGCAAAATGAAGGATTGCGTTTCTCAATTGTAGACAGCGTGAATTAGTTAGAAAATTGACATGGTTGTTTTATAACACATCAATGTCAATAACAAAGAAACATGGGTCTTCGCGGTCTTAATAGATTCCTCAGGGCTAATTGTCAAAAAAATATACGTCAAATCTCACTTTGGGAATTAAAGGGAAAGACTATTGCAGTAGATGCGAGTATTTATATGTATCGTTTTCAAGGTGATGGTGGTTTAATTGAAGGAATGTATCAAATGGTAAGTTTAATGCGACATAATGGAATTATCCCAATATTTGTATTTGATGGTATTCCACCACCAGAAAAGCGTGAGTTAATTGAAAAACGGAAGCAAGATAAGAAGGAAGCAGAGAGAAAGTTCAAAGAAATTAAAGGTCAGATAGCTGCGTCTCATGATGAGGATGATGTAGCGGATTTAGAGGCAGAAGCTGACCAGCTAAGACGTCAATTTGTAAGAATTACAGGAAATGATATAGTTGATGTTAAAAACCTACTTCATATAATGGGTATTTCGTATTACGAATCTATTGGAGAGAGTGATAATATATGCGTAAAGATGGTTCAAAAAAAGGTTGCGTTTGCATGTCTAAGTGAGGATATGGATATGTTTATATATGGATGCCCGCGTGTTCTTAGATATCTTAGTCTTCTTAAGTCAAGTGTAGTTATGTATCATCTTGCCGGCATATTAACTTCATTACATTTGCCTTTTGACAGTTTTAGAGACATATGTGTTCTTTCTGGAACAGATTACAATCTTCTATCGGAAGATTGTCTAGATCTTAACAAGGCATTAAAGTTATATTCAAAATACAGTAAAGCTCGTGTAAGAGATACATATATTCAATGGATTGCTAACAATAATTATATAAAAGATCTGGATGCGTTTATAAATGTGACCGAAATGTTTAATATGCAGAATGTTACGATTGATAGATGTTTGATGAATACATCGATATATGATACTACTGCTGTTAAAATGTTACTTTCCGGATATGGATTTGTATTTCCACAATAATCATTTTGTAACGATTTTTTCTTTGCAGATGATAGTTAATAACGATCTAAAAGATTTCTGACCTATGTATATAGATTAATAATGGAAAACGAAATGGTTGGTAGGATAATTAAATGTCTTGGCAAAGAAAAAAAAACACGCAAAAGAAGACGAGTAACCGATGATGAATACGCAATATTATTACCAGGAGAGCACATGTTGCTGGAAAGTAGAAATTATAGAGTATCACAATTGAAAGATATGTGTCGTTATTATAAATTGCGTTTATCGGGAAATAAGGATGAAGTTACAAAAAGGGTATATAATCATCTTTATTTTTCTAAGTTCGCTATTATAATTCAGAAAAGAGTGAAGAAGTACCTATTAAACGCCTATCTAAAAGCAAAAGGTCCTGCATTTATTAAACGTAAACTATGTGTAAATGATTGTGATTTTTTCACAATGGATCCTGTGACTGAGATACCTCATGAGCAATTTATAAGTTATACCGACCTCGATAAGATGGTTTATGGATTCGATATACTTTCTCTTCATAATATGATTTCAAAAAGTAACCCTCCGTATAAAAACCCGTATAATAGGAATGAACTACCTGAGTATCTAATGAATAATTGTAAAAAGATAGAGCGTATGTCATCATTTTTTGGAGAGACAAATGTAACAATAGAAGAGGAAGAGGTTGTTGATGAAACTAAACTTTTAGAATTACGATTATTAACATTATTTCAAGAAATTAATGAGCTTGGGAATTATGCAGATCATAATTGGCTTTGGTCATTACCAAGAGTGCAATTGATTAGATATATAGCACAATTATATGATATATGGGCATACAGGGCAAATCTAACAAATGAGGTTAAACAAGAGATTTGTCCCCCAACTGGTAATCCATTTATAGGTGTTCCTGTTCATGCTTTGCCTACTTTAGATAGAAATAGATTAATGCAATCTGCGATATCAATTATACAATCGATGGTTCTTCGGTCTACAGATATACCAACGAGAGCTTTAGGAGCAAATTACGTGTTAAGTGCATTAACAATCGTTAATGAAAGTGCTGCATTGAGTCTTCCGTGGCTATATCAGGCTGTGGCGTTAAATTAAGGAGAGTTTGGGATATTTGACTGGGGTTCTCGTGTGATAATATATTATAATGCGTTAAATCGCTTAAATAGAACTCTTAAGGTAGTGTATAAGAAATGCCCAGAGCTACTAAGAAAACCGAGACCCCCAGCGCTAAGACCGCTACCACTACTAAGGCTAAGGCCGCCCCCAAGACTGCTGCTAAGAGCACTAAGTCTGCCAAGACCAAGACCGTTGAGGTTGTGCCTGAGAAGGTAGTCGAGGCTCCTGCTACCGAGAACACTGTCGTTGAGGTAGCACCTGAGGCTGCTATTGCTGGCGAGTTCACCACTATCCTTGCTTCTATTCAGACTGTTGTTTCGCAGATCAGCGACCTCAAGAAGGCTCTTCGCGTTCTCGAGAAGAAGGCTGTTCGTGAGATCAAGACTGCCAACAAGGCAAACAAGAAGAAGCAGCGTTCCAAGGGTAACCGTCAGCCATCCGGTTTTGTCAAGCCCACTCAGATTTCCAACGAGCTTGCTGCTTTCCTTGGCAAGGCTACCGGAACTGAGATGGCCCGCACTGAGGTGACAAAGGAGATTAACGCTTACATTCGCGCTAACAAGCTCCAGGACCCTGACAATGGCCGTATCATTATGGCTGATTCTAAGCTCCAGACCCTTCTAAACCTCAAGAAGGGAGATGAGCTTACCTACTTTAACCTTCAGAAGTACATGAGTCCTCACTTTGCCAAGGCTGGCGCCAAGATCGGATCTGTCTCTCTCGCTTCATCTGCCTAAGTGTCTGATTATTGAATCAACTTCACAAATATAATATAATAAAAAAAATAACATAAATATTTTTTTATTATATCGAATACAATATGGAAAGCGAAAATCATGATTTATGCGTAAATATGGATTGTGAAAGATATCCACCTGACTGGGATTTTAAAAAAGATACTGAAGACACTTATCAAGAGGATCAGTGGAAAAAATGTAACAAATGTGATGGATATTATAATGATGACGGATTAGGAGATATTTTATTCGTACAAGAAGAGCCAAATAATCAAGAAGCAGAGTGTGATTTATGTGGAAAAACCGAAGATATAGTTCAAATGAAAGGCACTGGACAATATCTTTGTGGAAATGCTTGCGATGATGAGGATGATGAAAATTGAGTAAAGATAAATAAGTGAATAACAACAATTATTTATTTTAAATCCATAAGTCAAAAACTTATATTTTGTCTATTCAGGTTATTGAACTACATTTTAATAGTATCAAGTTTGAACAATCTTTTTTCTACTGTATTAATCTCAAAGTTATCTCGCGTCCTTACAGTATAGTATGGCGTTTTATCATCGTAATGAATATCTATAATAGTTGCTAATGTATAATCATTGCAATCTTGGGTTAAATATCCAACTTTTTCTCCTTTTTGAAAATCCATTACATAACTTTAATATTTTTTTACAAGATTTCTTACGAACATAGGCTTTAAGCTGCAGTATTTTAATCATTTTCTCAGAAAATTGAAATAGAGATAGCTCCACTAATATAGCATTAAACAATGAGCACTACTATGACCGACATGATTATCCCCGCAACCCAGTTTAACTCAACCACTGACTTCAGCTACACCAAGCCTCGTATTAACAAGGCAGGAGGCAAGGCTATTGGAATCACTAATAAGCAGACGAGCCGTCAGCTACACCTAAGTATGCCTTTGATGCTTACTTGGGGTGTTAATGAGCGCGTTGACGAGTCTTCTGGGCGCGTTTCGTATGATATGTCTCTTCAATTTCCAAAGGAAGAGTATGCGAATGAGTCCACTCAACAGGCTCTAGCTGCCATTGAGGCAATGGAAGAGCAGGTAAAGAAGGATGCAATTGCAAACTCGAAAGAGTGGTTTAATAAGGCTAAGCTAACCGATGGCCAGGTTGATGTTCTATTTAACCCTATGCTATATTACTCCAAGGATAAGGACACTGGAGAGCGTAAGGAGGGTGCTGCTCCTACTCTTCGAGTCAAGCTAGACTGTTATGATGAGCAGTTCAAGTGTGAGGTATATGATATCAATCAGAAGCCACTCTATCCTAGCAAGGCAGATGAGAGCATTACTCCAGTTGATCTTATTACAAAGGGATGCAATGTTGCTACTATTATCAAGTGTGGTGGAGTATATTTCGTAAATGGTAAGTTTGGAGTCACGTGGCGTCTTCACCAAGCACTAGTTAAGCCTAAGGCAAGTATCTCGGGTCGCTGTTATATTAACCTAAGCACTGATGAAACTGCTCGTCTTAACACTCAGCGTGATGATGATGACGAAGATGATGGTGAGGGTGTTGAAGTTGTCGAAGAGAGTGATGACGACGATGATGAGGATAGCGTAGGACCTTCATTCAAGGAATCTGCTAAGGCAGAGGTCGCACAGGTAGTCGAAGAGGCTCCTAAGAAGATCAAGAAGAAGGTTGTTCGTCGTAAGAAGGCTTCTGATGAGTAAAATACAAAAAATACAAAAATACAATAAATAAATAAAATAGCATATGTTATTTTTATTTATTTTCTAAGTCTCCTCCAAATGTGCTCTCACCTGCATATCTAATGTATAAAAATCCATCATCATCTGAATATTCATTATATATAGTAGATAATAATTGACTTGTTGCAGGCATTACTATATTATCGACAAATAAATATATTGACTTTTCGCATGACAACTTTAGTCTATTGCGTATAACATACATGAAGTTTGCTATTGATAAGTCACTTGGTGTCAAATACTTTTTCCGATCTATATCAGGGACATCTTGTGATTTTGGGTCACGTTCACAAATAATGGGTATTCTACCTGGATACTTAACCATTATTTTTTTGGACTCCGCATATCGTTTTTCAAAACTGTGATTATCTTTGAACATTCTTTGCATTTAACAGAGAAAAATCTTCTAATATCTGAACCAATTAAAATCGCACATAACTTTTGTTATCATTATATATAAACAATGTTAACAAACATGTCAATGAGTGGCGGCGGAAATAATAAATCTGGTCCAAATCCACCATCCCATTTCAAAATGTGGAGATATACTCCTCAACGCAGAAAACAAGTACGTAGAGGAAAAGAACAATTTTCTCCGTTCTCTTTTTTTTCAGAAGTACCCCCATCACCTGATTCTCTTGGCTTATGGACTGAATGGTTACCAACGCCAAAGAAATCACCTGATATTAAAAGCTGGTTGAACCAATTAAATCAATTTATGAAAACGTATAAGTCAAAAACCTTGGTTTTTAGAATCCAAGCACCCGAATCAGGGAGTTGGACCGATAGTATTGATTATACTGCATGGCTTAAATATTGGGCTCTAGATAATGATGGACTAAATACTTTGTTTTCTGGAGTAACGACCCTTAGAGAAATACATTATTTACCTTATATAAATATTACTGATACAACAACAAAAGCAGAGGCATGTACGCAAGCATCGTATGCATATAAGTTTATTCATGATAATTTGGGTAGTTTAACTCTGTCTATTGTAAATGCATCCAATGTTAAAACCTATATGTGCATTGAACCTGAAAATATTAACAGTGCAAAATCACCTCCTCCTACTACTGATTACCATAAGCTTCTAGAAACAGGCGCGAATAATTCCGCACAATTAACCGCAATGGTCGTGTCGAAAATTGTAAAGAACTCTGCTTTATTATTATCGTGTGTTTCTGCTCCAACTGTTGGCAAGTCCATCAATTCAATAAAGGGTGTTAATAAATATATTGGGGAATGGTATTCTGATAATTCTATTGATGCACTCTCTCAAGATTTTTACAATAAATCAGTTAGTCAAATTACTAAAAGTTGGCGTGGCTCAATTAAATTAGGAGATACCATTATGGAAAACTATTATGCTATGCTCAGCATTGAAACTAATTATCAAAGACGCCCCAATAATGATATTGTAGGTTATATAAATCCTCCAAAAATCAACACTGGAGCCGCTAGACTTGGACCACAACCTCAAAGTAAAACCATTCAATTAGCACAAAGTATAACAACTGCATACAGCCTTAAAAATGAAGTACTTGTTTATTCAGGTGAATATTTGGAACAATGGGGTAAATCTAACTCAGAATCCATATCCACAGTGACTAACAAACCAAAGGATACACTTAGTTTACAATCTCTATAAATCGATCTTATGTAGTATAAATAACATCGATGATTATGCCGAACTTCTTACCGGGTTAGTAGACATAGTTGAAATAGGTGATGCGCCTTTTTTCGCTGGGGCAACATAACCCCCTGAGCGAGCACGCCGTTTTGCAGAATTAACTGTATTAACGTTCTGTGTTGCATACGAACTAGGTTGGCCATTTGTTAAACCAACTCTACTCGCATTTTTACCAATAGCTATTCGTCTACGCTGAGCAATGACATCACTGGAATCATACCAGTTTTTTCCACCACCACTGTTTTTATTATAAACTGCAGTAGCATTGGAAAGCATACTACCTTGACTCATAGTTGCCGGTTTAAAAGGCGAACCGCCTGCTGTGTATGTTATAGCGTTATCGCCATTACTTCCTGAGGTTGTGAAGACTAAAGACATCTATAGTGTAGAGAGAAAATAACCAGCTAAAGCACTAAAGTAATATGAACAAAAATATGACCAATCCTACTTACCGAAAACATATTCTTGGTATTAATACGCGCAATTCCTTGGTTAGAAAAACAAACAGACTGTTTTGGTTTTAACAAAATCTCTCTAACATTTACTTTTAATGTCTTACACATAAGATCTATCTCATATTCATCTTGGCCAAATACATCACTAATATGTATTAATTCTTTTATATGTAAATTATTATCCTCATCTATGGTGATATTATCTGGCAAGACTGGATTAATTGATACTATGAGTGATTTATCTTCAAGATCATATTCTAACTCATCGTGCCACAATGGTATACAATATGTATCATCGTCTGTTTCAAGCTTGAAAATATCATTTTTTAAAACATTTGAAAGGGTTGGTTTTAAATTAACAAATACATCATTGCCTAGTTTATTATCGACAATTTTTTTTAATTTTATCATTATCTCTCCATTAAAACCAAATACTCCAGCATATTGTTCTAAATAATTATATAACTTGACAGCATCATGTCTATTCATTTCTGAAAACATACGAATTGTTGTATCTTCGCATCCAGCTGTAATATTGACTAATGTTTTGGCTATATCATCTGCTTTAACATCTATCCCGATAGTTGAACTGATAAAGCTAGAGAGAAATGTAGAATAATTGGTGTCTTTTGTATCTTCAGACTCATCAAATATAGTTTGATTGTATTCAGTTAAAAATGCATATGCATCCTGAACTTCGTTAAATGACGGAGATTGTATAATACCATTGCATTTATCTGGATGAGTCTCCAGCGCTTTCTGATAATAGGCCTTTTTCACAGATTTAATAGTAAAGTTCTCCTTTGTTATACCCAATATATCACACGCTTTTTGTAAATCCATGAATCTTATTTACAAGATAAAATACCAAACTCTCTAAATGATAGATAGGTCGATAGTTGTTGTTATAGTATTGCAGACACCGGTACACCTCGAGCATAACATCAGGTATCTCCTCTTCTTTAATTAAATCCAATGTAATTACCCTATCTAATATATACCAAATGCAGTCTGTAATATCTAGACTATAAATAAGCAAATCATAGACCTTATCCCTCAACTCCATATATTTTAGGTTATCACTATCAATCATCATTTCAACCAAATCATTACATAATACCTCATAAGGTCTCATTAATTGTCGAACGGATGCATTTATATTTTTCATATTGGTAATTTCCCCCAATGGTATATCTTTGCTAACTTTATTCTCCAAACATTTGTTATATTGAGTGCGACTTGGTCTAGGTACTCGAATAATTTTGCACCTGTCCAGTATTGCATCAGGTATAAAACTTAGCTCTTCTGTTAGTAATATAAACTTAATATTGAGAGAATTGTGTGATAAAGTCTGCATATAACTATAAAATCCTTCTAGCAGTTCGCTGTGTATTTCATGAAAATACTTGCATACGATTATTCCGGTATGATCAGATTTTGCAAGAATCGCGTCAACAATTGTTCCATACAACTCATTCCAGAGCGCCTTTGAATTACAACCAAGAAGAGACATGTCTATTTCAAAGTGTATATCACTTATTCTAATGACATAAGTTGTTTTGTTGCATGGTGCAATTATTTTTTTGTCATATTTTAAAGCAGAAGGACTATACCTACTAATTGCTTTTAACATTTGTGTATATTTACCGACTCCTTTTGGACCATAAAAAATAATATTCTTCATAGCACTAATTTTTGTCGGAAACTTTGCATAAATATCAGTTATTTTTGGATGAAGACAACAGTTTGCTTCGCTTTGCAGATATTCTTCGTAATGCGTATCATAAAACTTCATTTTCAGTTATAAAGGCTTAAGAGTTACCTTTATTATCTTGATTAGTAAATACTTATTATGAATACAGAATCCAACGACACGAACAGCCAAAATATACATTCTGATCTAGAATCGATTGTTGAAAGACTAAAAAATGCATCTGATACGCATCCCAATCTATGCAATTTGTGGGCAAATTACTTATTTTTGAAACGAAGTGCATATGATAATGCATTGCGACAAGCTAATGCAATGCTTGATACTTTGATAGATAGTGAAGACCCTGATCATAATATGCTTATTGCATTATTTGCAGTATCAACTATGATGACACCTTCTAATCGATAATTACTTAAAAGCATGCACGCCAACTATATAACGATGAATATTGTATTAGATATTAATGATATTGATAAGCGAAATCTTTTTTACTGTGATCCAGTTAACAATACAGTTATGGATGATAGTGTATTTATAAGAACCGGATACACTAATGAACTCTTTACCTTAAATGGTATATATATTGAATGCCCTTTAATGATAAACAAGATTGATAAGTACTTTCATAAATACAAATATATATTTGAGTATAATTCAAATATGAGTTTGATTGATAGCTTGATAAGACTTGAAAGACTTGTTATTGGAAATTACAATTTGGACGGTTTAATTCCTGTATATAAACTCAGAGATCAATTGTTGAGTTTACACATAAGGGTGTTTGAGAATGACGAAAATCTAGATATTCCACTTAATCCCGGAAACTATATTTTTACACTTAAAATATCTGGATTATGGAAAAATAATGATAGCTGTGGGCTGACATTCAAGTTTTTTTCACAACATTCTACCTTATCCGTCAGTTGAAAAAAAACGCAATATTATTGTCATAACTGATGCTATCATCATATTTCCTAGCGTTAATAAATATGTCACTGATGCTAATCTACTTCTTAGTGCTTCAATCAACATTGTCTTATTAGTTGGTCCACCTTTTCCAATTAATAGTTCATCTGTCAAATACTTATACAAAACACCTAACTGAATTATTACCATAAATGTAGATAGATTGCTATAAGTACTATATTCCTTTGCTACATCACCCTGATTAATTCTTTTAAAATACTCGCTATTTATACTCACTAGCCAAACCAGCACTGAAAGCATTAATATCGGAGGTAGCGAATGTAGTAGCAAAGATTTAACAAAATCAAATGAGTTTTCAGATAGTTTTGACATTTGTGAAGCTAATGCAAATGTTATAAACATAATTCCAAGAACAGATGCCGTAATAACACCATATCCCCATATTGCTGCTGAGGCAGGGCCACGAGAACCATCCTCTGTTGTTTCAGATCCTAAAAACAGTTTTATTATAATACCAACGAATGCAAACAACACTAAATTATTTATATCATAACCAAGGGTTTTGGACTCTACCATATATCCTATATTGCTATTTTATTATTACACTCACGTGTTCTAGATAAAGAAATAATGTACTAATCATATATATATAAATAATGTCTGCTATTCATTTCAATACACAAAATCCACATCCACTAATTCCTCGCGATCAAACATATGTTCTAGATCGTAAATTGGTAACAATTCATTCAGAGGATAGAGATATTAAGAAATATCCTCATGCTAATCGGTTTGAGATCAAACTTCCACATATTATGGAAAATGTTGCGTCAATGAGACTAGTTGAATGTAGCTTTCCAAGCGCATATTATACATTCAGCAATGAGTATCAAAATACAAAACTAACATTTTCAATTAACCCTATATGTCCGTGTTCTCCATATTTTACAGAACTTAATTCGCTTCCTCCCAATAAAAGACATATTACTATTCAGATTCAAGACGGATTCTACTGTCCTCAAGAGTTGGCCACAGAGATTCAGGAAAAGCTAAATGAAGCTGCTGGTTTTAAAATCAAACAGATACTTGCTGATCAAGGAATCAATGTAGATGTCGAATACTGTTCGTTTAGAGTGCATTATGATACGGTTGGTCAAGGATTTTTTTTCGGAAATCAAACCGATGGGTTTACAATTCATTCTAATAAAAAAGAAGAATATCCGCCACCGCGTTGTGATCAACCCGTTATGTGGGACAAAAATATCAACTGGGGACTTTCATATCATCTTGGATTTGAAAAAAATATATATACATCTCTTCCTGTACCAGAAAATAGTTGTTTAAAGTTTCATTATTTGGGAACCGCTGGAGTCTGGTTAACAAAACCAACTAATTCAGATACACAACCACACTATGTAAGAGCTCCAAACAGACCAGATATATTAGGAGAAAGAGCAATTTACATGGAAATAAATAAATACAATTCTTACGATGAACTTGTTCCTGGACCATTAATGACGAATAGTTCACATAATAACACATACGGAGGCATTGTGGATTCTGCATTCGCAAAGATACCAATTACCACAGCACCTGTAGGAGAGTTTCAAGATAGTAGAAACGGATTTTTACAAAATATCACAACATTCGATGTACCAGAAGAAAAAATATCTAAATTAGAACTTTTATTTCGATATCATGACGGAAGATTGGTTGATTTTGGAATAAGTCGATTCAATTTTAGCATTGAGTTCAACTGTCTTAAAAATGAAATAGGACGTGCATATAATGTTCGCGTTCCATTTACTTACAATATGTAATAATAATATTATTAGAAATATATAACAATTATGAGTCTTTCTTGGTTACCTTATTCTTTATTTGGCGCATTAATCTATGGTTCTATGTCATTTTCATTGGGGTTTGTCAGTCCCAAAATTAAAAAAAGTCTGACTGGGCAAATGGGCTACGGTTTTGTATATTGTGCGCTATCTGGACTACTCTCAATTATAGCATTATTGGGATTAAAAACACACATGAGCAAAGATATTAATACTATGATTTCTAATATTGACGTGAGAGTTTTAGCATTAACAGCTATTCTTAATATGATGGTTAATCCTGTTCATGCAATAGTTATGAATGAAGGCGGAAGTGTTGGTCAGCAGACTATGTATTCCTTAGCTATTATACCTGTACTCGTCGGTGAAGCATTCTTTTATGGTGAGAAACTTTCTATTAAACAAATAATTGGTATTATACTTGCAGGCGGAGGCGCATATCTTATGGCTTCTGGAAGAAAAAGATCTGAATAATTACTTTTACAGTACCCAACAATATTAGATAAAAATATAGATTATCTAACATTGATTATACAACAATATCATGTTTATCTTTTAACCACGCCTTTGCATCTGACACACTGCAGTTTGGTCTAATATCCTTATCCAATGACAAGAACTTTGGTTTTTTCATTTTATCAGTTTTGTAATATACATATGGACCATGCTTTCCATTTCTGATAGATGCATCCTTAGATATTTCAAGAAGAATCGGCTTGATAAGAAACTCTACTACATCTTTTAGCTCAATTGTTTCATAATCCTTTGCATCAAGCTTTATATTAATGTTGGTAGTACCCCATATTGCATATAAACCAAATCGTCCTTTTTTTAGATCAACCTCCTTGCCTAGATGTTTTCCAAGAGCACGTCCGGAATTAATCGCAGCTTTTGTAGTAATTATCTCGTCTAGCGAATATTCTCCTCTGCGCAATTTATCAATATCAATATCTTCCCTTACCTTTTTGAATGTTGTTTTTGTTCCATTAACACACTTGATGACTGGACCATATTTAGCTATCATATATGTATGTGTTTCGTCAATCTTAATCTGTTCTTTGTTTCCTGGTTTTAGACCACCCGAAAGTGTATCTATTTGCTCAAGACAACTCCTACAAAGATCATGCCATACACTGTCCCCTTTTGCAATTAAGTCTAGTGTATCTTCCATGCCTTTGGTATAATCATACGTAAACATGTCGTTATAATGGGCAAGTAAGAAGTCCATAACTACTACGCCTAGTTGTTGAATTACAAGTTTACCTTTTTCTCCACCAAACTCCTTCTCATCTGCCTTTTCTTCAAGAACATCTTCTACCAGTTCGAAATCTACACATTTTACCTTTTTCCCTGTAACATTCGCCTTTTTAACATAACCTCTCTCTTGAATCTTATCAATAAGACTTGCAAATGTTGATGGCCGACCTATTCCATGTTGCTCTAACAGTTGAACTAGTTTTGCCTCAGTAAAGTGAGATTTTAAATCTTTCATCGTTACCTTTGATAATATTTTTTTATAATTGATTGATCCAGGCTTTAGATGTTGAAGGAATGTAAATGATTGATTATTTTCTTCGTACCCTGCGACGATTTTCCATCCAGGAAACACTGCTTGTTCAGTGGAATATTTATAATTATGGTCTTCTGGAGCGGTTATCTTTGCAGTTACTCCATTGTAAATTGCTGCAGCCATGCAGCTCTCCATCGTATTTCTCCAGATCAATGCATACACCTTTATTTCTCTTGAACTAATCGATCCCTCTTCTTTTACTGAAGTAACATCAATCTTTGTAGGTCTAATAGCTTCATGAGCTTCCTGTGCAGTTGATTCCTCTTCCTTCTTTTTTGTCTTCTTTTTTTTACTCGGTTTTTTATCATCACCTCTTTCTGATAATTTTTCGATTTCAGGGTGCACATAATCATCGCCATATGTTTTACTGATAGCAGTTTTCGCGGTTTTGATAAAGTCAATGCTATATGTCTTACTGTCTGTTCTCATATATGTAATATAACCACCCTCATATAGTTTTTGACATGCATCCATTGTAGCTTTTGGAGAAAGTCTAAGTTCAGTACTTGCACTTTGTTGTAGGGCAGATGTAGTAAACGGACTTGGTGGATTTTTGGTTGTTTTGCGTACATTTCCACATTCATACATATGATCAAAGTTGACACTCTCACATAAGAAGTTCTCCATACTTTTTTCACCATCATGATTAAAATCTAGGGTAAAGTCTAGATTCTTAGATGTAAAGTACCCAGTTGTATTGTATACTTTTCTGCCAGGAGAACAATCAATCTCTTTCTGATTTTCATATACTAATCTTAATGCCGGGGTTTGACATCTCCCTGCCGATAAACCCTTCTCTGTTTTAAAAGATATATTATTCCATAACATGGGTGAAAGTTTAAATCCAACAATAAGATCTAGGATTTGCCTTGATTGTTGAGCATTCACTAATTCCATATTAATTCTTGTTGGATTTTGAACAGCGGCTTTCAATGCGTTTTCAGTTACTTCATGAAAGATAATTCTTTTAGTTGTTGCTACAGGTAGATTATATAGTTGACAAATATGCCAAGCAATTGCTTCACCTTCACGATCATCATCTGCAGCCAAAAGAACATCTTGTGCCTCAGCTATAAATGATCGCAATGTAGTAATTTGCCTTGATTTACCTGTAATATTTTTGAATGTAGGTTTGAAATTATTTTCAACATCTATACAATTTAAATTATCGATTGTTCTAAGATGACCGAAACTGGCCATACATTTATACCCAGCTCCAAGAAACTTTTCTATTTTGGAACATTTTGCGGGAGATTCTACGATCACAGCTGTATATGGCATCTTAAGTTAAATAATATAGATGTCATATATTTTTATGCAATTTTTTGATTAATTCTTGCACTTAGCTTATTTGCATGCAGTATAATATAATTAATCATTTTGCATTGTTTTGTAATCTTTCCAGGAGAGATTCTTGGACGGAGCACGTTCTTCAATTTCAGTATTCTCTCCATGTTGTTCGTCCAAATGTTTGCTTCTTTGTAGTGCACTATCAATGTAAATGTCTTTCAATAATTTACCAACAGTAAATGCTCCTTCGTGTTGATCGATATCCCCATCCTCGATTTGTTTCAGGATTGTAATAAAATTAGCCATGATCTCAAGATTTAATTCATCTTTCTTGAGGCGATTGAAAATATCAGTATAATTTGTAAACAAAAAGTTACAACGTTTTTCTAACATACTATCAAAACTTTCTGGATTGCTGAGAGATTCTGCTGCCCACTGATGTTTTAGAACCAACATAGAATCAATGTCCTCCTTAATAAGCATACTGTGCTTTTTCTCACGAATACTCTCTGTGACATCTTCCACATCATTCGCTCTAATCATCTTATTAAGTTGTAATCTTTGTTGATTATCCATATTATTATGTTAATATATGACTTATTCTTTTTAAACGAAAGATTATATATTAATTATATATACAATGCCTAGAGACAGTAAAAAGAAACGCCGAACTCGTAAAAGAGGCGGTAGTAGCGAAGGTACACATACCTCAACAACTAAATCCTTACCATATACACAGTATGCTATGCCTGATGGTGCGTCAAGTCATCGTGAAGCGGCATTATCACGTACAACTACTATGAATAACAATCAGCAAAATATGATAAATACTCATGGTGGAAGAAAAAGAGCAACAAAAAATGCTCGTAAAAGAAAGACTGTTCGCAGAAAATCAATTTTTAAAAAACTAAAAGTAATGCGTAGAAAATCTAAAAGTCGTCGCAGCAATAAAAAATCTAAAGGCACTGGCAGAAAAATTAAGAAACATACCCGTGTTCGTAGTAAATCTACTAAAAGACGCGGCAAGAAGGGTGGAGGCAGCGACTCTGGTCAACCAGTTACAGTACCTTCATTTGCAAATAGTGGAAGTAGCGTAAGTGGTATAAATGCCAACAGTATGTCTCAAAGTAGTAATTCAACAAGTCTTAATGCAAACTCGCAGGCAGGGAATGACTGTTATGCGACAGGAACATGTAAGCAATCTGGGGGATTTAGAAATCATTCTGAAGTATTTGGTGGACTTTTTGGAAAAAGTATGACCGGTGGATTAAGATCTAGAAAAAGACGTGCAGGATCTAAATCTTCTGGTTGCGGATGCACAAGTGGAGGAAAGGGAGTAAGAGATTATAATGATAAAAATACCAATCCTAATCGTCAAGACGCTCATGGGTCAGGAGGGTTAATCGAGCGCATGTTTGGTAATTAAATAATCGCAGCATAGAATAATATGAAATCATCAGATATTACTCTATCCATTGTAATTATAATAGTATTTGTTTTACTTTTTATGGTGAATATTCTCTCCGTTGGAATTAAGAAAATAGAAGATAACTGGCCGACATACAGATGCAACCCAGTTGTTATGCCATTTGCAAGTATATTTAACCAAGATCCTGTTTCAAACTTCACATATTGTATTCAAACAATGCAATCGAATTATATGGATTATTTGCTCCAACCTGTTAATTACAACTTGAGTAGTGTAGGAAACATTGGCAGCATTGTTACTGAAGCAGTTGATTCTGCTCGCGCTTTTATTAATAATTTGAGAAGCTTCATAGCTGATATAATTAAAAATGTATTTGGAGTATTTTTGAATATTTTAATTGAGTTTCAGAGAATTATGGTAGAGATTAAAGACATGGTTGCAAAACTTGTTGGTGTACTTGCAACATTAATGTACACGATTGAAGGGTCAATGTATACAATGCAAAGTACATGGAATGGTCCACCAGGTAGTTTAGTTAGAGCCTTGAGTGGCTTATGTTTTGATCCTAATACAGAGGTCATCTGTAAAAATGGAGAGAAATATGCTATGAAAGACATACCACTAGGATGTGAACTAGAAAATGGCGCAATTGTACACTCTGTAATGAGAATTAGTAATCGAAAATCAGACGGTTCACCAAGAGAGCAAATGTACCATGTAATGACAAATGATGGTGAAATTGAAGTATCAGGAACACATCTTATATATAAGAGTGAAGTAGACGGATTTATCACTGTTAAGGAACTGTCAGAGACATCTCCAGAAATGTGTATTCTAACAGATAACTCTCCAGTTGAATTATCATGTTTAATCACTTCGAATCACACTATTCCAATCAAAGGCATGATATTCCATGATTGGGAGGATAACAACGGGTCTAAAGCTAAAACGCTCGAACTTTAATAGATATTATCAAGCGCTAATATATACGAATGGCTAATAATATCTATGACAAAATTACAGACTTATATACAAAAGGGGGATATTTCACAAGATATGCTGGTGATTTCTGGCTAACCATTATTTTATGCTTAATTGTATTTGTTGTTGTTAGCTATTATCATGTGCAAAATAATATACAACCTATTATTGATGACTGGTCTAATCAAAGATGTAATCCAGCAGTTATTCCATTTGCAGGTATGATTAATGCACCATCTGGCCAAAGTGCAATAGATTTTACCGGAGAGAACTTTGAGCAATGTTCTCAAAATATCTTAGGAGAAATTGCACAATTTGCTTTCATGCCCATTTATTATTTACTCAATACGGTCACCGTAATGTTTAATGAACTTGCTAGTTCAATGGATTCTATGCGTGCAATGTTTAATAATATGCGTAATAGTGTTTCTGACCAAGGTAATGATTTATTTTCTAAGAGTTTGAATATCACTCTACCTATCGTACATATATTCAGAAAACTTGGGGCTATTATGGGAAAAGTTCAAGGAACATTAATATCTGGAATGTACACATTATACGCAGGATACATAACAACTAACAGTCTTTTCATGTTCATTTACGAGGCAACAATTTCAATATTGTATATTATTCTTGCGTTTATTTTGCTATGTTTTGGTATTGGTTGGCTTTTCCCTCCTATGCTTGCCGCTGGACTTGGAGCCGCAGCATTTATGTCACTATTACTCATTCCTATTATCATACTTATTGTTATTATGCAGGATATATTTTCTGCTGCAGGAATAAAATCGCCTCCATCTGTCCCAGGCTATTGCTTTTCAGGAAATACGCTAATTAAAATGCACAACGGAAAAAATAAAAAATTATCCGAAATTATTATTGGCGATTTACTTGCAGATTCAGGAAAAGTCACCGCAATTATGAAGTCATCGTCAAAAGATTGCAATTTGTTCAATATTGATGGCGTAATTGTTACATCTACGCATAAAGTATATCATGATGGAAAATGGATATGTGCATGTGATCATCCAAAAAGTTTCTATGTAGATAATTTTTATGATGAATACGTTTATTGTATTGGTACAACAAGCAAAACTATTAAAATTAAAAACATGATTTTTGCTGATTGGGACGAAGTTGATGACATTGACGTTAATGAACTTAGACAGTTAGCCTCATTAGAACTTCCATTGACATTTACAAGAGAGAATATTCATGAATATCTTGATTCCGGGTTACATCCAGATACAATTGTTTATCTAGATGATGGTAGAAGTATATCTATAAGTGAGGTTGAAGTCAACGATGTTCTATTATTTGGAGAAAGAGTGACAAGTGCAATTAAGATTAAAGCAGACGATTTGCATACATTTCATCGTATTTCTTGCAATGGCGAAGAAATTATTAAATGCTCAAAAAACACTGATATTACTATAGACAGTTTAGGGGAAGAAAGCTGTCTTGAATATGAAGAAATAGAAAAACCAAATTACATGAATCATTTAGTAACACACAAAGGTGGCTTCAAAATAAACGGGATTCATGTTGGCGAATATAGTAGAGGGGTTGATCGTCATCTATCGGAAGAGGCTATGAATGGTATCCTTAAGAACTAAGAGTAATTTTTTATCTATAGAATCTGTATAGAATGGAAATAACTATCCTTGGTCAGAAACTCCGAGTGGAGATATTAGTACTCATTATTATTCTTGGCGCGTTTATTGGCATTAATATGTGGTGCAGTTGCGCAGGAGGATTAAAAGAAGGATTTGATGCCGGCGTAAGCATTGCAGGTGCTGCAATTGATTATTCTATGGGTAAAGGTGTCAAACAAAGTTGGGAAAAAGTTGACGGCGTATTAGATGTCGATTCTTCTAGTACTTGGATGCAATCACTTGAAGGAAATGTAGGCGGACCTGTTCCTCTTCCTGAAGGAGAACTTGCTATGTTTTCGGACAACAAGTTTGATCCTGATTGTTGCCCTGCTACTTATACTAGCTCTTCCGGTTGCGCATGTATTTCTCCTGAGCAGATGTCATACCTTAACCAGAGAGGTGGTAACCGCACACTTCCTACCGATTATTAAATAAATCCAATTTATAAAAATTACTAGCATTTTTATAAGTATTCAAAATAAAACCGTTGTATAAAAAGAATATCAAAATCTATAACAAGTATGATAATTAACAATCATGTCATTTTTATAGTTCTCATTGCTATCTCCATATTATATCTTCTCATCCATTATAAAAATCGTGAGGGATTGGCATTTGGTCTACCATATATGGAGGATAGTTATAAAAGATTAGGCGTTATCAGAGATCAAGAAAATAAGATTATGTATCTAGGAGATAAAACATTTGATTATTCCGCCGGAATAAATAATAGATATGCTGCTGATATAGCAAACAGCAAGGTTAAATCAACTGCTCTTTTACGAAAAAACTCAGTCCCAGTAGCAGATAGTGTTGTTTGGGCAAGTAATGAACCAATTCACTATAATGCAGACATTGTTGAACGTAAATTAGGTTATCCTGTCGTTGTTAAACCGGTTCACGGCCAAAAAGGTTATGGTGTAACTGCAGGGATTTTATCTAGAGAAGAACTTATTGAAGCGGTCCAGCCATTGATTGATGAAGAAAAACCGATATTGATTGATAAACATTTAGATGGCGACGAGTATAGAATTATGGTCTATAATGGTGATATTGTTGGTGTTACTATGAGATCTAAACCAAAAGTTACTGGAGATGGAACACATAATATCAATCAGTTGATCAACTTGTTTAATGATAATAAGAAAACATCATATAAATGTCATAATATCAATAAACGTCTCATTGAAAAACAAGGATTTAAAATGACAGATACTCCTTCAAGTGGAAAAGAAGTAATTATTTCAAATATTGCAAATATGAGCAATGGTGGAGGTATAGATGATGTAGAAATTAATATGATACATCCTGATAATATTATTATGTTTAAAAAAGCTGCACAGGTATCTAATTTGAAATTAACAGGTATGGATTTTATAACACCATCTATGCTTATGCCTTATTATAAAATGCCGGGTGAATGTGGTATTTTAGAGTTGAATACAGGACCAGGAATGGGAGTTCATTATTATGCCAAGGGCGATAATAGAAATGATTTTATTGACAGTTTTATCAAAGGACTTTTTTAATTATAGTTATCACGAATTAAACAAATCTCATGTGATGAATACATTATGAAGAGATTCTCAGCGATTTTTGCTTTTTTTGCTTTCTTTGCTATTTCCAATGCTACTAAGGTTGATACTGTTAACGAGCTAAATGTAGATCAGTACTCCGGTACTTGGTTTCAAATGTACAGCAATTTACCTGTTATGTCCACTTTTGAAAAAGATAATGTATGCGTCACTGCACAATATGGTCCGCCTAACCCAACTATTAAAATCGCAGATGTTTCTGTCAAAAACACCGCAAGACTAACTGAGCCTACAAATGGAACTATTGCTGGTATAACCGGTTATGCATATATCCCTGATCAATCTGAACCAGGTAAACTCAAAGTTCATTTTGATGAAGGTGCTCCAGTAGATGCTGACTATTGGGTTGTAGATCTAGGTCCTATAAATAGTGATAATAAGTATGATTATGCAATTGTAACAGATAATATTGGACTAACATTATATGTTTTGGGGAGAGATGTAAAAGAGTTTAATATGAAATATAATACCAATGTTCTAGATAAATTAGATGAATTGGGTTTTAATGGTAAGGTTAAAGAACCTATCCCTACATACCAAAAATCAGATTGCGAATATTATTGGTAAATATAAAACAAATCATAATCAATAAAAATAATGATTTGTTTATTTTTTTATTTAGATGTATAGATTTCTCCATACACCCTCATCCTTTGACTTTTTAATCAATTTGTCAACAATCTCATTTGTAATGGTCATTGGGAACGATACTTCAAGAGCCATCTCCTTTTCAAACAGATTAACACCAGGACGCATTAGTCTATAAAGGTTCAACTTGGTATAGATTATCTCCAGGCATCTCTTGAGATTTCTAACACCTTGTTCCCCTTCTGTGTGAGTAGAGATAATGTATTTCATTGTATCATCTGGAATAATAATTTCATCTGCACTGAACATTACTTGCTCTCTAATCTTTGGAAGAAGATAATCATTTGCAATAACGATCTTTTCCTTAGAATCATAACCTTTAGTTTCTACTCTATACATTCTGTCACGAAGAATTGGATTAACTTTGTTTTCGTCGTTGTAACTGAAGATGAATAGACATCGACTGAGATCAAAGTCTAGCTCAGCAAAGTACTTATCATGAAACTTGGAGTTTTGAGTGGTATCAGTTAGATGTGTTAAGATGCCAACAATCTCTTCGCCTTTTGGAGTATCGCTGATTTTATCAAGTTCGTCAAAGAAGATAACTGGATTCATACTCTTGCATTGTACTAAATTATCAATAATCTTTCCCCACGTTGATCCTTCATATGTATATGAATGACCTTCGAGAAAGCTAGAATCAGTGGCACCTCCAAGAGCCATGAATGAGAAGTCACGGCCAAGAACTTTGCTAATTCCTTCCTTTACAAGTGTGGTTTTTCCGGTACCCATCGGTCCCTTAATCGCAATTGCAGTACCCATCGCATTAGGATTAGTGATCCATTGGCCGACCATTTGCATTATTTGTAGTTTTACATCATTCATACCATATACTGCTCCGTCTAGAATTGTTTTTGCATTATCCATAAAGTCTGCACATTCTTCTGGTCCATTGTCTTTTAGTGTAACAGGCAGGTTTTTGTATTGACCAAATGGGATTTGCATGAAAGTATCAACCCATTGTTTTATCTTATAAAACTCTCCTGCGCCTGGTTCTAGATATTTCAATGATTCGATTTTTTTATATGCTACAGCCTTATACTCTGGTGGAATATCTGCATCTAGTAGTTGCAAGCGATAGGGTTTTTCAATTCTGCAATGTTTCAGGATCTCATCCATCTCAATGAGAACCTTGCTCTGTTCATCCACTGTCATTTTTTCCCTGAAGAACTTAACATCATTCATCATATTCTTTTCTTTCAGCATAGAATTGAACTTTTTTGTATTAGCAATCTTTGCCTTTTTCAACTGTTTTTCGCCGTCACGTTTCATCTTTTTTTCAGCTTTCTCAAGATCATTGCGCATTTTCTTGATAATTGAAGGTTCTTCTTCATCGTTTTTACGTCTAAGGGAGTAATCATGAATCATTTTTCTTAGTTCCTCAACTGCATTCTGATTTCCTTTAGTATTCTCAATGACCTCACTGTCATCTTCGTCATCATCATCAACATCATCAACATCATCGTCGTCATCATCATCTTCACTTTCATCTAGTTCGCCATCTTCCATCTCTCCTTCTTGACCTCCGATAGTGAAATGAATAGTAAAGTTTGTTGGCTTTCCATTTTCATCCATTTCAATTAGGTCTTCATCTTCAAGATCGATTTCATCCTCATATTCACTTTCATCCTCCTCTTCACTCTCATCGTTTTCTTCGATATTTTTTTCTGATTTTTTAGAAGTTTTTTTTCTTTTTTCAGTAGTTTGAATAATAATATTTTCACTTGGTTCATCATCATCAGATGACCTAATTTTATGTTTTCTCCGTTTAATAGCTCTCGTGTAGCTTTCATCATTATTAACAGGAGATCTTGCTTTTCTAGATCGCTTATATTTACTTGGTGGAGTATCACGAGCTCGCTGAGTTGCATAGGTAGATGGAAACATTTTTGCCAAGAAATTACGATATTCTTTCATATCGAGATCATTGTGACTATATTCATCGTCTTCATCATCTTCATCTTCATCTTCTGAGAGCCATTCAGAATCATCGTCATCTTCATCTGATGACTCATCCTTTCTCTTTTTTAGAACTTCCTCTTCTTGGGTACCCGTTTTTTTACTTTTCTTACCCTTACTGCTGCGAGTAGGATATCTGTGTTTAGGTTGTGCGTCTTTAACCATTGTGGGCTTTAGTTATTCTTGTTATTATCTTATTCTTATGTCATTTTAAACAAATCAATTTTTCTGTAAACATAATTTACGTTTTTTGACATCATTAACAAAAAAAATGATATCTCAAAATAGATCTAAATATTATTCATATAGTATAAGAAGCATGTCTCAGCGAACTAATGGAACAATTCCAACTGAAAAAGCATCCAAAATCGTCGGGATTCAGTTCTCGATCTTATCCCCCGATGAGATTAGGAAAGGATCTGTAGCAGAAATAACCAGTAGGGATACTTATGTAAACAATAAGCCTGTTGTGGGCGGTCTATTCGATCCTCGAATGGGTACTTTAGAGCCAGGTATCATTTGTCCCACAGATGGTCTTGATTATATGCAGAGCCCTGGATACTTCGGTCGCATTGAATTGGCCCGACCACTGTTTTATCTACAATATCTCACAACTGTAACAAAGATTCTTCGATGTGTCTGTTTTAAGTGTAGTAAATTGCTTATTAGCAAAGAGCGTTATAAGCAGGCTCTTAATATGAAGGCAGAAGATAGATGGAACTTTGTGTTTAGTCTAGCTAATAAAATCGATCGATGTGGTGAAGATACACATGATGGTTGTGGATGCAAGCAACCTAAGAAGATTAAGAAAGAGGGATTCTGTACTCTTATTGCAGAATGGAATAATATCAAGGGACTTGACAGTGAAGACAAGGAAGAGATGACACTTACACTTACTCCTGAGATTTGTCTTAAAATATTGAGACGTATGTCTGATGAAGATGTGACATTTATGGGATATAGTCCTACTTGGTCTCGACCTGATTGGATGATTTGCCAGGTTCTTGCTGTTCCTCCACCTGCAGTTAGACCATCTGTTAAACATGATGCTCAGCAGAGAAGTGATGATGATTTAACGCATATTATTGTCAATATTATTAAAACAAATAAAACTCTTCAAGAGAAAATCCAAGCAAATGCTGCTGGAAATGTAATTCAAGATTGGTCTGTTCTATTGCAGTACTATGTTGCCACTCTGGTTGACAATAAGATTCCTGGAGTTGCAGCATTTGCACAGAGATCAGGGCGTCCACTAAAGTCAATCAAAGAGCGATTGAATGGTAAACATGGTCGCGTTAGAGGTAACTTGATGGGCAAACGAGTTGATTATTCAGCTCGTTCTGTTATTACTCCTGACCCAAATCTTTCAATTCGAGAGCTCGGTGTGCCAATGAAAATTGCAATGAACCTTACATCACCAATTCGGGTTAATTCGCGCAATGTCTCGTTTCTTACTACTCTTGTACAGAACGGTCCAGGCGTATATCCTGGAGCTAAGATATTGGTGAGAAAGGGGGGCGAAAATATCTATCTTGAAAATGTTGATCGTGAATCAATTAAGCTTGAAGAAGGCGATTATGTTCATCGTCATATGATGGATGGAGATCCGGTCCTCTTTAATCGTCAACCTACGCTACACAGAATGTCGATGATGTGTCACGTCGCTAAAATTATGCCTCGAGGTGATACATTCCGCATGAATGTTGGTGACACAAAACCATACAATGCAGATTTTGATGGTGATGAAATGAATATGCATATGCCACAAGACATTGAGTCGTGCAGTGAACTTTTGAATCTTGCAGCTGTTCCATGGCAGATCATCTCCCCTGCTAATAATAAATCTATTGTTGGCATCTTTCAAGATTCATTACTTGGATCATATCGGTTTACTCGCGAGGATATCAATTTCAGTCCACGAGATGCAATGAATCTTCTCATGGCATATAAGAAAATTAATCCTGATCTGATTCCTGATAAAGATAGAGTAAGTAACTTTGATATTATCTCCCAGATCCTACCTCCTCTTTCACTTAAGTATAAAACAAAACAGTACGGCGATGATAAATTAGACCGACACGGTAAGACATATGATAAGTCAAATGATGTACTTGAAATTGAAAATGGCCAATACATTCGTGGTCAAATGGATAAAGGCGTTCTTGGCGATGGTTCCAGAGGTCTTATCCATCGTATTTGTAATGATTTCGGTAATATGCAGTCTGCTGATTTCATTGATGACTTGCAAGACATTATTACAGAATATATGAAGTCTAGTGCCTACAGTGTTGGTATTAGTGATCTTATTGCAGGTCAAGAAACAAACGATAAAATCGCTGAAGTCATTACTAACAAAAAGCGAGAAGTTCAATCTCTTATTGATCAAACACATCTTGGAATATTCGAGAACAAATCTGGTCGTAATAATGAGCAGGAGTTTGAAACACAGGTTAATGATGTTCTCGGTCAAGCACTAAATCAGGCTGGTAGAATTGGTCTCCAAAGTCTTGACGAAGATAATCGATTCGTTATTATGGTAAAGGCTGGTTCTAAAGGTTCTGAAATTAATATCTCGCAGATGATATCTTGTCTTGGTCAACAGCAAGTTGATGGTAAGCGCGTACCATATGGTTTTGAAGATCGCACTCTACCACATTTCAATAAGTATGATGATTCTCCTGCAGCCCGTGGATTTGTCGAACATTCCTTCATTGGCGGTCTTACTCCACAAGAGTTGTTCTTTCATGCGATGGGTGGTCGTGTTGGTCTTATTGATACTGCTGTAAAGACAAGTCAGACTGGTTATATTCAGCGCCGTTTGGTTAAGGGCCTCGAAGATATTAAGATTGAGTATGATATGACTGTTAGAAACAATAAACAGAAGGTAATCCAATTCTCCTACGGTGATGATGGATTCGATACTGTGAAGGTGGAAAATCAGAAACTACCAATTGTTACTATGTCTCTAGAGGAATTGTATGCGCATTTCCAGATTCCTGGAAGTGAAAAAGATCCAATTATGGCTGCTGCTTACACTCAGACAACTCTTAAAAGAATGCAAGCACAGAAAAAAGAATATGCAGTAAAGAATCAGGCACTCCTTGATATGATTGTTGATGCTAGAAAATCTGTCATGTTGAATGTCTTCAAGAGTCGTGACAATGATAGTGTTAACCTTCCTGTCGGATTTCACTACATTACCAAAAATGTCCAAGGACAGCAAATGATCAATGCTAATTCTATGTCTGACATTACTCCATTGGAAGCAAGTGTTATTATTGATGAAACGTTTGCTCGACTCAAGACCATTACTTATGTCCAACCTACTGAACTATTCAAACTTGCATTCTATTATCATCTATCGACACGCGAACTTCTAACTGTCAAACGATTCAATCGTAAGGCATTGATCATATTGATGGATAAAATCGTGCTTTCATATAAGCAAGCAATTGTTGCACCTGGTGAAATGGTAGGAATTATTGCAGCACAGAGTATTGGTGAGCCTACTACACAGATGACGTTGAATACGTTCCACTTTGCAGGTGTAGCTTCTAAGTCCAATGTTACTCGTGGTGTTCCTCGTATTGAAGAGATTCTATCTCTATCAGAGAATCCCAAAAATCCATCTTGTACAATTCATCTCTTCTCACAAGAAGAGCTTGAACAAGAAAATGCGCAACGCATTATGCATCGTATTGAACATACTAAGCTGCGAGAGGTAGTTAACTCTATATCTATATGCTTTGACCCTGATGACTCACAAACACTCATTGAGACTGATGCAGAGCTACTTGAACAGTATGCAGAGTTCGAAAATGTTTTGACAGGATGCTTGAGTGAAGAAGATACTATCAATGAGAAAGATAAGTCCAGATGGATTATTCGTATGGAACTTAATGCTGAAGAGATGCTTGATCGCAATCTAACAGTTGATGATATTAACTTTGCAATCAAGAATGCTTACAGAGACGAAGTTAATTGTGTGTTCAGTGATTATAATAATGACAATCTTGTCTTCCGACTTCGCCTTGCAAATAGCCTTAACAAGAAAGCTAGCAAGAAGAAGGATTCCCTCGATCAACAGGATGAAATCTATATGTTGAAGAACTTTCAAGATCAACTTCTTGATAATCTTGTCCTTAGAGGAATTAAAGGTATTGGTAAACTTGTTCCTCGTAAAATTACCGACAGTCTTGTCCTTGAAGATGGCTCATACTCTCGTAAGGAAACATGGGTGCTTGATACTATCGGTACTAATTTAATTGATCTCCTTGGTCTTGATTACATCGATTCCAAGCGCACTTATACAAATGATATTCAAGAGATCTACCGAACTCTTGGCATTGAAGCCGCTCGACAATCAATCTTTAATGAAATCTCAGAAGTAATTGAGTTTGATAATACATACATTAATTATCATCATCTCAGCATTCTTTGCGATCGCATGACATGCAGTGATAAAATGATCTCGATCTTCAGACATGGTATTAATAATGATGACATTGGTCCAATTGCAAAAGCATCGTTTGAAGAGACTCCTGAAATGTTCTTGAAGGCAGCTCGTCACGGTGAGCTAGACCCAATGCGAGGTATATCTGCAAACGTCATGACCGGACAACAAGGGTTCTATGGCACCAATGCATTCTCTTGTGTTCTGGATATTGATGCTATGAGCGAGATCAAGGCGGAGGTGCAAAACCTAGTTGATGAGCAGCAAGAAATTGCCGACGCATTCAAGGGTCTATCCGTATCAAATGATCCATGTTCTATCAACAATCTGGCCATTGCTACCAATGTCCAACATATTCAGGCAGCTGATCTTGGTAAGTTATCTGATGATTATGATGCAGGATTTTAAAAACAACAATAAATATTATATACGATAAAAATTGTAATTTGAGTAAATTATTCAAATAACAATTCTATTATTTTTCTTGTAATTCCCAGCCATTTTCTTTTTTCTCTACATTTCCTGATATCCAAACATACTTTCCATTTCTTATCAAACACACCTGACCTATACTTTTATCATTTGGTCTAGCATAACAACCATCCGATGTTCCTAGTAGATTACCACTGCTATCATATACATTTTCTCCTGTATTGACACTATTATATGCATTATACAAATGTTTTGCCCATGCTATTTTTACCGGCATGATTTAAATAAATGGTTTCTCTTTAAAAATAAATCAATTTTTTATTTTCTGCTGGAAAAAATGAAATGCTTTTTCATACACGTTATTAGAATTACTCAAAATAACAAAAGCAAATATGCCTATCGATATTAACGAAGACCGTAGAATCCGCTTGATTTGGTTCAAATATAGGGAAATCCTGAATGTCCATAAGCGTTCAAGAAACACGCATTGGAAGAATAATACTTTGGATGAATGGGAGAAAGTTCATAGAGGTTTGGAATCCCAGCGTCGCAAAGAAATCTGTCAACTACAGAAAATTGTCAGAGCTGAAAGGAAAGCACTCGAAGAAAAGGATAGACAATTGCGCGAACAAAAGCAAGAAGAACATAAAAAAGTCCTATTGAAAAGACAACAGTCCCGTTTGGAACGCAAGAAGGCACAACAAGCATCGCCTCCTCCTTTGAGACGTTCCGCTCGTGTTCATAGTAAAACTTCAAATGATCAATTGAATATCTAGACACGCGGTAGTATAAAAAATAAAACAAAAACAAAAATTAAAATTACATTGACTTTATCCAGGGATTTCTCAAATCTATGTGATTTTTATTTTTTGTTAATTTTTCTGACAAGTTTTAATTTCTTTTTACGAGGTGCCTTATATTTGGATATAAACTCTAATAATATATCTTCTTCTGCTCTCTGATTTTCGATTTCAGATGTGACAGATTTACTTACGTCATTTATATTTATTAGCGGGTTAGTTCCGTTAATTAATAACCTATATTTAGCTGGCATACCAACTTTAACACCTGGTACTTTTACAAAAAAGAAGTTGTCATCATCAGTAGCATTAGTCACTATCACAGCATTTGCATTTTCACGAAACTTTGTTGCACTATAAAGAATTAGTGGAATATCAAACTTTCTAGCTAATATCCAAAGATCTAACGTAGTTAGATAATATGACTGTGTCATTACTGCATCAGCAATAGAAATCTGGCCTAATTCAATTTGTTTTGCTAGAAGACTTTTACCCTCAATTCTAAATAATCCTAATACTTCACCCATATACGTATCTACTAACTCACTGTATTCTTCTCCCAATATTTCTCTCAATTGATTCTGGGTGAGAGTAGGCTTTTTCATGACTTGAAGAATAGTCTGAATTATTTCAAAAGTACAAGTTGCAGGATTATCAGAAAAAACCAGTTCTTTACTGCCATCAGGAAAGGATTTCGCCCATTTTCCAGCAACATTTGCTAGTTTTGGTTTCCCACATTTTACTTGTGCAGGTTCATTTGCAATTTTATCAACATTAACAACATCATTATATACTTGACTAGAAAGTGGTTGCGCAGTATCATATGTATTATATCGCACAAATCGATTCTCTGTTCTTGGAACTAATTCATCAAAATAATCCTGCGTTAAAAGAGATTGTAATAGAATGATTTCATTATCTTTGAGATTATATTTAAGGTCCGAAAAAGCTAAGAAGGCTCTTGGTTCAAAAATAAATGATCGTATTCTACTGTATCTTACAATCTCATCAGAAAGACGTCCGTAATACATAACTTCATTATTTATACCACTAATCAGATTCTCTTTTGGAATTAACATTAAACATTGCTCATCTGTAGTAAGACAATATGGTTTTTCGCTGCATTTATCTGTTTCAAGGATATGACAATTTGTTACCGTTTGGATTTTACCAAGAATATCTGAATCTAGATCTGTAAAACGAACATATCTCTCTAACAAACTTTTTAACGAGGCGTTTACTTGTCGCAACTTAGCATAATAAGTAAGATTTAGGTTTTCGAGAGTACCTTCTATCGATTCCCGTATTTTCTTATGCTCATATTGTCCTAGCAACATTCTTATCATATTTCGGAATGTATTGAAAAATCCGGTTTCAAGTTTTATTTTTTTCATATATTCAATTCTCTCTTCATCAACCGCTCCAGATGTTAGAGATTCCTTATTTACATCAAAATAATTAGAGTCATCCAATACAACAAGATCATCCCCAAATGTATCCTGAATTGGCGGTTCAATTGGAACAAATTGATTTGACTGAGTTAAAATACCGGTAATTAGTCCATCTTCGGTAACTTTTACAGATGAAGCCACAGGAACTTCGCCCTTAGTATCCTTTGAAAATCTGTCTAAGAAATCTTTTGTTACCTGATATGATACGGCAGAATATTCATCAATCCACTTATAAGATGCTTCTCCAATAATTGGAGCAGAAGGAAAGCATGGGACTATACATTGTACACCCTTTTTCTCTATTAATAAAGCAATTATTTTTCCACTGTAATTCATCATTTGATTGTGAATAGTGTACTTCTTTAATTTTGCGAGATATAATACCCGTTCCAAAGGAATATTTGTTGCAAACTTGTAAACTTTTGGCTTACTTGGTAATGGGATACATTTATCATTTGTGGAACTTTTTATTGTTTCTAGAGTTATTCTTAGTGACGGAAGTAAATCCTTATACTTCAAACTGAACCTTCGAGAGATAACATAATTACTTCCAGTGTCTTCATACGAGATAACAGGCTCATATAATCCATCTTTTTTTATCAATATTGCTGTCATCTTATTAACATCAAATAACGTCTTTGAGTAATGATTACTAGGACAAATTATGTTTACATTGCCAGTTATATCATCTTCGGGCGATTCTATAATAACTAAGTTGAGACCTTTCGGAAATAACATCGAATTGTCGTCACAGACAAGATCCCATAGATATCTATAATCAATATCAACATCATTGCTTGAAATAAAGTCCCTATAATTCATGTATGATCGGCCTATCTTTTTCAGAACTGCAAGTTGAGATGGATCTTTAATATCCATCGATTTATAAATCTCAGTATTTGAAAACTGAGAAATATCTACATCAGCTCCATTATCAAATGTATCGGTCAAATCTCCATTTTGTAGTGTCATAAACCGGTCAATGTCAAACGCATCCAATAGAGCGATCTTCATTTGGCTAATAGATGGAACTGCTTTTTTTGGCAATAAATCTGCATATATTGCTGCAATCGCACATATGAAGGACTGTTTTATATCTTTTTCAACTCCTAGCCTTATGAGACATGGTGTATTCTTTTTAATGTTTGTATTTTTAGAACTAATTTGACAGACCTTATTGTCTGTATTGAGAAATCTTTGAATAACCACAGGCAAATAGCCAATTCTTCCTGGTTCTAATGGAAACTTCTCTGGACCTTTTACGTATTCATCAAACTTGTCTGTATCCTTCACCTTTAACTTTTTCTTTTTCGTTGGATTTTTTTCTACTGCATCTTCCTTATCCTCTGGATCGTCTGCTCGAACTTTATTTCCTACTTCGCATTTTTGTCTCATTTTCTCTTGCTTTCCTGGTACCCAACTTTTATAACAGCAAGGAACACACTTTCCTTCAGGATGTTTATCTGCCTTCATAAAACCTGGGTGTGTCCCAACATACTCTCCTTTATCATTTCTATAATAAGAACTATCTAATTGATAAACTCCTCCTCCAGGTGGCACAGAACTTGCGTCGGGTGGTATAATACTACCATATTTACCAGAATCAACATCTTCTTGTGTAAGCGGAACATTATCTTTCAAACTCCAGTATCGAGGGCAAATATAATAGTATCTTTCACCTCCTGGCTCTGATTGATATGATATAGCATTTTCATATGATCCAGGGTGCTCATTATCAGCCTTTTCTTTTTCTGCTTCAGAGAGAATTACAGGTTGTCTTTTAAGATTTGATTGACAACTTCGAGAATACGATTTATAACCAGCAGGAACATTTGTTAAGAACAATGACGGCTGACGAGTCATTAATCTGTTAGAAATTGGGTTTGGGTTGGATAAACTCATTCCTGTTATATCCCGAACAATATCATCAGGAGTATCAGCGCCACCGCCTTGATCATCCTGATCACTATCCGAATCATCACTATCGCTGTCACTATCACCAATTAACAGTCCTAATAATCCTTGCTGTAATTCAACATCTGGATCATCTACCGGATTATTAAATACAATGGCTTGAACTTGAGCAGGTTCTTCTGCTTGAGCAACTAAATCCTCTTTCTTTTGTTCATCTTGTATAATTTTACCTTTGCATAACTGAGATATGTATTCTTCTGATATACCTGTTTCCGCTGGGCGTTGTGTGATACCCATAAGACCATTTATATACACTGGAATAGTCGTTAAATAACCTACATTATCAATTCCAGAAATAGAAATAATCAGATTTGCTTCAAATCGTTCTCTTACCATTATTGTTAAAAAACCCGGGTTATTCTTGATTCTCACCCGTTTATTTTTGAATGCTTGTTGAACAACCTGTTGTCTTGAAACAAAATCAACTAATTTTTTTCTGGCATCAGATTCCTTTTTAATTCTAAAGTTATCTTGTAGTCCTTTGATGACATCTAGATCACGAGCACCAGCATTTAAAGCTTCTACAATATAAGCTTCTTGACTATCCATTTCATTATAATTTGCTACACGCTTGAATCGTAATTCTGCTCCTTTTGTTGTATCTTCAGTTATAACATTAAACACACTGGATAGACATCCTGTCATTTCACCTAGTTTTAATTTTTTTGTTTGCGAAACCTTAATAACTAGTTGTGTGTCACTTATTGAGACGTTGTCTGCGTTGAGACCTTCAAACTTTGGCATAGAATAACCACTCTGAATCAAATATTCAGATACTTTATCGATAACAGGAGTACAAACATCTGCGATTAAACCTGATACAGCCTCGTTGTTTAATGGCGAAGGACTGTCAATAAGTATTTCTACTCTGCCATCGTCAAAAAATCCTACAATGACTGGGGAAATGCTCTGGTCATCCGGCTGTATGTAAACTGATACCTCCTTGTTTCGTGCAAGAACTTTCATTAATTTAAAAATATTTCCTTTAGAAAGATACGGTATCTTAGTTCCATTTGTAGATACCTGATCAGCATAGAGTCTATATATCTTCTCTTGTCGTCTTGCTGGATTATATTTTATCAACGGGGTATTTTTGTCAGCTGATACTAATTTAAATACCACATCAAGTGGTAGATTAAATGAATATGATGGAGTTAGAACTACTCGCATTTTAGTTATTCCCTGTTCTAATATCAATCCGTCTCTTGGCACTTTTCCAGCAACATCGTAAAACAGATCAACGTTGCTTATATTAGCATTCCATGCTTCATCTCTAACAAGACTATATGTTTCGTTTACAAGAGTTTCTCTTTTTGTTTCATATTCTGCTAGATTTGAGATCTCTGCATTCTTAAGATATGGAAAATAAATAGATATAGTCACTTCTTGAGAAAGACCAGAGTCTTTTGCATATTCCAAAACATCAACCGCGTGAGCAGCAAATATTGTATTATTTTTGAAGTTTGGAGATTGCATAAGTAAATGTTGGTTTGTTGTTGTTAGAAGATCAGAACTATGTTGAATCAAGAAAGGATCATACTCAATTGCATTAAATGGATTAACTGTATATGGATATGTTTTTTCAACAGCCAGGAACTTTTGTCCAAGTGGTTCAGCAACTGACCATTTCTCTCTAGAACTTAGATTCAATGAAATAACATCGTCGTATTCATATATATCTTTATCAGGTAGATCAGAAATACTGATATCCTCAATATTTAATAGAAACTGAATCAATCTTTCCTTCGTTAGTTCAAGTTGTCCATCTTGAGTTAATTGTTGGTATACCAAAGATGCATTTAGTGCAATTTCAGTAACTCCATACATATAGATACCTGAATATGTAGGTGGATCTTGGGATGAAGCTGCTACATACTTTTTCTTGATTGTCTCAATTGTATCATCAGGATGTATATCCATTGATGTGAACTGTATTACAATATCAGGGTTTGATGCCAAGTAGGATTGTTCATCTGGAGAGAAAATATCCGTAAATACATCGCTACTTGGTTCTAATTTGTAAAGTTCATTAATATCAATGCTTTTATCTTGTGGTATTCTTCCTCCTATGAAAACATGAATCCGACGTATTTCATTTCTCACAGTGTAACAAATCTTGTACACTTTAGACATCTTATATAAAGATATTGTGATTTTATTCTATATCATATGCTTATCAAAATAATTGTAGCTATATCAACAAACAACGGAATTGGTAAAGATAACAAACTTCCATGGAAATACAAAGATGACATTATTTTCTTTTCTAGAAACACAACCGGTACAGGTAATAATGCAGTTTTAATGGGGAAAAACACATGGTTATCTATAGGAAAGCCTTTGAGAAATAGAATGAATATTGTAGTTTCAACAACCTTGCCTGAAATAGAAGGAATCAATGTTTCAAAATCGATAGAAGATGCAATTGCATTGGCTGAGAAATCAGACATTAACACGCTATGGGTAATTGGCGGATCAAGTATTTATGAATGGTTTCTAAACAATGAAATCTCCAATGAATTAGTTATATCGAAAATACCTGGAAATTATGTTTGTGACACATTTTTTCCTGAAATAGATAAAACACGATGGAGGGAAACATACAGATTTTCTATTGGAGATCATGGACTTGAGGTAATATACCATAAAAATAGACTTAAACCTCCTTATGATATTATCGTATAGAATGAAGATCGCATTTATTACCGGGATTACAGGTCAAGATGGGTCTTACTTAGCAGAACTTTTATTATCAAAAGGTTATGTTGTATATGGAAGCGTTCGAAGAACATCATTATTATATGTTTACACCAGATTAGATCATATTCGCGACAGAATAAACCTAGTATATGGAGATATGACTGACTCTCCTAATATAATGAATACTCTAATAAATATAACTAAGCAAGGGCATGATATCAAAGTATTTGAAATCTATAATCTTGCTGCACAAAGCCATGTTGGTATTTCATTTGAGATGCCGGAATATACAAGTGATGTAGACGGCATTGGTACATTGCGCTTACTAGAAGCGATTAGAACAATGAAACAATTAACTAAAATTAATATTAGATTTTACCAAGCCGGCACGAGTGAACTCTACGGTTGTACAAAAACTAGAGAATTGCAGGATATAAATGCAAAGTTCGATCCAGTATCTCCTTATGCTGCTGCTAAACTCTATGCATTTCATATGACAAAGATTTACAGAGACGCGTATGATATATATGCAGTTAATGGAATATTGTTTAATCATGAGAGCCCTAGGCGTGGTGAAAACTTTGTAACTATGAAAATTGTAAATGGTGCTCGCGATATTATTAATGGTAAAAGAAAAGTATTAAGATTGGGTAATCTTGATAGCAGTAGAGATTGGGGTCACGCAAAGGATTATGTTGAAGGTATGTGGAGAATGTTACAAAATGAAAGACCGAAGGACTATGTATTAGCTACTGGAGAAACGCGAACCGTTAGAGAGTTTGCAAGCATAGTTTTTGCAAAATTAAATAAACCGATTACTTGGGTGGGAAGGGGATTAGACGAGAAAGGAACCGACTCTTTGGGTAATATATTAATTACGGTAGATCCAAAATATTTTAGACCGAATGAAGTACCTTTTTTAAAGGGAGATCCGTCAGTAGCTGAAATGGAGCTAAACTGGAAGCGCCATTTCAGTTTTGAAGATTTAGTGCATGATATGATGAGTCTTGACGATCCAGTAAGACAATCAAGCGTCAATTCTTCTTTACGCAAATAATTAATAATCATAGTAAGGATTGTCGGTTATATCCATACCACAATATTCTTCAGGATCAGATTTATAATCGACTGGCTTGTAAATACCTATTTTTTCTGCCTCAATTAATAAAAACTTGAAGTTTTTCCAAAACTCATCAGTGTGACCGATTGTTTCGCTTGCAACATGTGATAATTCATGAATTGCTACAAACATAAGCGTATTAGGTTCAATTAAACCTCCTTTTCCACTCTTCTTTTTATCAAGACAAAAAGCAATTTTTTCACCTTTATTTTCACTATATGCAGTGAACTCACTAGTAGGAAGTGTCTCTTGAATAGTTTTTGGATTAAATCCCTCTTTTAATCGTTGAACATTGCCCCTATTGGGAAACTTTTGATAACAGTGTTCTACTAAAGATTTCATATTTTTTGTTGTTGTTGCAAGCATATCGGCAGCTAATTCAAGTTTACGCCGCTCTCTAACACAATATTTTTTACCGTCAACATCAGATATTATACATTTTAAATGAAATAAGTCTGTTTCAAGATATATCTTAATGGCAACAACTATAATCATAAAGATCATAACTACACCGATCAAATTAATTTCCATTATATTGTACTTTGATATTCTTTTACTTGCGCATAAAGTAACTTATAGGATGGCATTATTCTATTCTATAAGTTAAAAAATGTATTTATTGGGGACCACAGCCAAGTTCAAGAGGAACACGCATGAGATCAGGCTCAATTGTGGTGTTCATCCAAGGACTAACCTTAGATGTGGGGTTAGGAGGCTCAGAACGAACTTGAAGATTGGCATTGCGCAAAGAAGAACCAACGGTATCAATGCCAGTGTGATATCCAGCCTTAAGTAAGTTGACATTCTCAAGACCGCCACTGCCGTTAGGGCTTAGCTGTTGGAATTGAGTATTAGAGTCGCTGGGAAGCAAATCTCCGGCTTGAAGAGATGTACCTGCACTGCAGCTAGGAGGAAGACCAGCAGCCTGTCCCTGAACACCCTGCACTTCAGCAAACTGTTCATTCTCACCCATAGGAGCGGCGGCAAGAGCGACTCCATTACCTCCGGCGGCATCACCTTGGACTTGAGAATCGTTAGCACCGGACATGTGTCCACTGGACATTGAATCTTTACTTCCGTTACTTCTTACTATAAAACGGTAGATTAGGTAGATTGCAAATAAGGCGGCAAGCGCAGAAATCAAGTGGTGTCCCTTGATATTCTTCTGTAAATCTTTGAGCATATTAGGCATCTTATATATTAAGGCTGCGAGAAAAATCTTTCATTTTACGTTGATAACTTATATATATCAAGGTCGTCATCGTCGGAATCATCAACATCCAACATATATTTTGTCTTAATTTGCTTAGCTTCCAAATATGCCTCAACTGCTGCTTTTCTCATTTGATTTGCTTTTATTCTTGCATTTTTATAAATACTTAGGTAAACTTCATTTGGCTGCTTAAGTTTCATTGCATCAGATGCTTCATTTAATTCAATATTTACCTCAGTTATTGCATTATTCAAAACTTTCTCATCCGGATCTGGGAAATCACTTAAATCTCCTAGAGTCACCTCCTCCAATCCATGGTTATCATTTACAGAAGTATGAGTTTCTGAAATTGCCGTAGATGTTTGTGTTTCTGCATCACTATGACTTTCAGAATCAAAATCGCTTAAATCTTGTGATACTTCTTCAAATCCTATATCTACCTCTTGCAGCGATTCTGGATCAGAAATTGTTACTTCCTTAACTGGTATTTCTTCTTCATGTAAAATAGAACTTTCATCAACATTAATATTATCAATTACATTATCAGACTTTACTAAACATTCGCTGTCTGCAGAATCGTCACTTTGAGGTGGGATAGCCATAATATCAATTTTTTTAGATGCTCGCTTAATTAAACAAGCTGGCGATTGTGCTCTTTCTGTTTCCATTAACATAAGCTGCTTAACTTTTAGCTCAATGTCTATGCTTCTTGCTGTAAACTTTATACCATCGATTGATACTAAAGGTATAATATCTCTTAAAACTTTATCTGCTATTACTGCTTGGTCAAGAACAATCTTCTCATCATCATCATAGATTTTACACTTAAGATCATTGGTGCCTTTATGAGTATCAATAGACGCTCTTATCAATATTTTTGTACTACTTTTGTAATCTCTATGTGCTGAGTTGCACATATTAGAAATATCTTCGCTGGATAAATTATTTGAAAACCAAAGTGATTTCTTTTCATCAATCAAAGAACATACCTTATTTACTAATGTTTCACACCATGTAACTATCTCACTACTTTCTTCACTTTCATACATCAAATCTAAATATGTTGTTCTTTTAGTAGAAACAATCCCAGATTTTGTCGTACACCGAGGGAATTGAATTATAGGGTGGATCTTTCCTTGCATTATCTTGGCAAAATAAGCACCACCACCTTGCATTGCTTGAGGACTTGCAAGTTCTAAATCATCGAACTTATAATCGCTATTAGGATATTCAACTAACTCCATTACTCACATATCATACAAAAAAAATGAGATTGAAACCCAAATAAAAATTGAATATATACTCTAAAAATGGACTCGAAAATATCACAAGCATGTCTAGGTATTCTTAAAAGAGAAGATGTAAAGAATGAATTAAAAAACCTAATGTCGCCTTTAGTAGATATGATATTAGTGGACATATATCCATATATCTATCTTTCACTCATATTCGTATGTATCAGTTTTCTCCTACATTTAGGGATTTTTATACTGTTGCTGCGTAGCAAATCTGGATACACAAAAATTGTGTAATTTTCTTACTATAGTATATAATGTCTCAGTTACTCGACCAAGTTAAGAAGGCTATGCCTAGTATGACCGACAATGGCAAGGGCGCTAGCCACGCTACCACATCTGATCAGTCAGGAGCCGGTCGTCGCCGACGCGGAACTCGCTCCCGTAAGCATCACAAGAAGTCTGCCAAAAAGCATCACAAGAAGTCTGCCAAAAAGCATCACAAGAAGTCTGCCAAAAAGCATCACAAGAAGTCTGGTAAGAAGCACCACAAGAAGTCTGGTAATAAGCACCACAAGAAGTCTGGTAAGAAGCATCGCGCTCGCAGAGGTGGTTCCATGGTTTCTACTGCTGCTCTTCCCTTTGGTCTTTTAGCCATTCAGAAGTTTTTCCAGACTCGCAAAGGTCGCAAGGATCTTAAGAGAATGAACAAGTCTGTTCGCAAGACCGCACGCAGAACATCTCGTCGTATTAGACGCGCCATCTAAATTGATAATACGTTATACTTAATTAACATATTATCCGGTTAAATAACCTAGACATATTTGTTGTTATTATATATACAAAATGAGTAATGAGTTTACTGAATCTATAAAGCAGTGGGTTGCTATCGATAATCAAATTAAAAAACACAATGACCATTTAAGAGATTTGAGGTCTCAACGAGGTGATATACAAGAAAGTATTATGGATTATGTAGACACAAATAGTCTTTCTAATTCTACTGTTCGCATTTCTGATGGTAAACTGAAGTTTGCACAAACAAAGCAGACTCAATCATTAACACTGTCATATGTCGAACACTGTTTGAAAACATGTATCGGAAATGATGATCACGTTAAGGATATTATGAAGTATATTAAGAAAAGTAGAGAAACAAAAGTTTATCCTGATATCAAGAGAAGTTACACGGAACAAAACAAATAATAACTTCGAGCTATTTATATAATGCCTGATACAGAAGACATATTTGGTCCAGACGAGTTAGTTATTCAAAGAAAAGGAAGCGATGCAATTGCTGGTGGTTTCAAGATAACCTCGTTTATTAATTCTGCCGATGAAATTAAAAAACAATCTGGTGGTGGAATAGCTGCCTTCAAAGATCTAGCAGTTCCCGCTGGTTTATTTCTTATGCAAAGAGTCGCATCAAATACTTTTACATCCTCTTCTGATGCACCACAAGTTATTGACGAGAAATTACACAGTAAATTGATTGATTTGGTTGATGATTCTCCTAAGAAAAATAAGAAAAAACCTAAAACAAGAAGAAAAAATAAATCTTCTACACGTAAAAAGGGTACCAGAAAAAAAAACTAATTACATAAAAAATATTTTATTCTTATGTAATTTTTTATATAACACTCCAATTGTTATAATTAAACGGAGCAACTTGAATCTCAGGAAGATTATCCCTCCAGTAATCCACCTTTTTATCAAAAGCACGTTCTCTACGTGTACTAGGATATAATGGAGCCAATTTCATTGCTTCTGCCTCCTCCTGAGTAATTTTAGGTTTATAGCCATAACAGTTTACTCCAAATCTTACATTCGGATTCGCAATGTATCCTCCGTTAATTCCTGGGCGACCACAATCATGCTCATGTCCTTCTATATTCTGTAATTTTGCCCATTTATCATATTGAGTAGGATATAGCGCCATTTGTCCGTCAGACCACCCAAAACCACACCAATCGGCCCCTTTATTAAATGCTTTATCCATCTCCTTCCATGTTGCCAATCGTCCACCATATGCTTTACATATAGCTTTACCATCTTCATATCCATATTTGTTGTCGGGAATATGAAACACCTGCTTACTTAATTTTAATTCTGGAACTGTTGATAAAGTATCATTAGAATCCCCCGCCAAATCAGTTGGATCAACAATTATGTCAATTTCCGGTGTAGCAGAAAAGAGATTTCGAATACTTGCTGTTATATCAATATTAAAAATATATGTCATTCCATTAATAAGCACCAATAATACGAAAACACCCCATAAAAGTACTTCCATAAAAACAATACCTTTTCCTGCTTGCATTGCAGCATCTGATGCAGATTGTCCATTTGCCACCCCTAAAGTAGCAAATAATGTATAATATGCAATTATGATCACTGTAATTACCAGAAGAACTACAGGATTTGTTCCAATTTCATTCCAATACGTTGTTTGATAGGGAACACCCATAATAGAGTTCATATTAACGTCCATAGTATATATCTAACCTTCTATTTTATTTTCCTGAAGAACAAGCAGTATGCTGCCGGAGTTATTACTTTATCTACATTAACTGGATTTACTGACATATCATTAAAACACATCCATTCATTTTTAGCAGTCCTTACATTTGCGGTATAATGCCCTCCTAACGCTCCTCCCTGATGATTACAAACACCATATAATTGATATTTATATGAATCTGCGTCGTATCCCTTAACATAACTTGTAAGATCTAAATAATCTAAATCACATGTTACAAGACGCTTATCTTTATTACCCGTATATCCCCAACGCTTGAGATCAATAATCAACACATCTGGAAAACTCCAAAATATTATACCCTTGTCAATATCTTCTTTCTTATTTGTCTTTTCATTAAACCATGCGTTCTCTCCTTCCAATCTTTCTTTTATACAAAACTCATTTACACAATCTATAATAGATACTTGATTTCCTGGTTTACTTGGCAACGGTAGGCTTAATACAAAAAAAGGTTCTGGTCTAACACTTAGTACATTACTCTCATCGCCAGCTTTCATTATAGCAGATACATGAATACCATAAAACATTCCGACTATTTCAGAATAGTCCTTCTCAAACATATCCTTCATCATTACATAGCATGATTTTGCCATCACATCTTTATCATTTTCAACAGGACCGCTTACTTTCATATCAACTTCTCGAGATATCGAATTGTGAAAGGCATCTATTAAAAATAGTAGAAACTCTGCAACATCTTGCTGTCCGTGACCTGAAAATATTTCTCGGTTTTTATGTGCAGATACCTTGCGTATCGCTTTTATAAATCCCCAAGGTGCAATGCTGCAGTTTTGCTTCCACATCATTTTTCGTAGATTATCCCATTCTACTAACAGAACCGAATCTGGTTTTTTATTCAATCTTTTTTCATAAGAAGACGTTTTCAAAAAATCATTTAACTCATACGTATGTGATAGACACTGGATACATGAATTAACATAACACGTATTGCCAACATTTGCTAATCCGGTTATACCCTTATCATTATACTCTGTAAACCGTTCATTGTTTTGCATTGCTATATAGGTATAATCCCGTATATGTATTTAAACGCATTTTTATAATCCATAATAAACTATGGACCATGAAGATTATTTTAATAATTACCTAGCAAGTGTTAATAGTTCTAGGTCTATTATTCGTTCTATAATGACTCTACTAGAAAGACAAGATGATATTCTTAGAGATTTATATTACGATCAAACAATGAGACATGAAAATACACATTATAATCCAGCACCTATTCGCCGAAGAACTGGATTAGGAACACATAGTCCTATTTTCAGACAAGCAATGAGAAATAATGCCCAATCGCCTCTCAGTGGTGGATTTTATCGTGAAGATAATACTAATCGCAATAATGTTCATACACAATTTCAATCTAGAAATATTAATACTGCAAATACCAATACTCATACCAATACTCATACTAATACTAATACCAATACTAATACCAATACTAGAAATCCACCAATTATTAGAACTAATCGCGAAAACACTCTTGCAGAATTATTCACACAAGCCATAATGAATGGCATGAGCAATTATGGTAATTTAAGTCCTGTTGTAGTAAGACCATCAAGAGAGATAATTGAAAGTTCTACTGAAAATATTATGTTCTCTGATATACCATCATCTATAGATAGATACCAACAATGCCCTATTTCACACGAAAGTTTTAATTCTGACACACCAATTACGCGAATCAGACAGTGTGGTCATTACTTTGAGAGAGAATCAATTGCTACATGGTTTCAAACAAGTTGTCGCTGTCCAATATGTAGAGCTGATATAAGGGATGGTGTTAATTTACATTCTGATTTTGATGATGCTGATGATGATGCTGATGATGCTGATGATGTCAATGATACTGATGACGCTGATGATGCCGATCATCATGATAATGCTGACGAAGAAGCATATTCTTCAACAAATAGTAGTAACAGCGAATCAACTGATGCTCATGGTAGAAATATGAGTGATATATTGGCATTGATGACAAGTGGTATGGATAGAGATACAGGGTCAACTATATCATATCAATTTGAGATTTTGCCAGTCATTCGAAATAGTGATGCAGCATCTCCGTCAAATAATCAAATGACTTACCGCGCACGGAATTATGGTACAACCAGATCACCCGATTCATCTGGAAATCTTTTCTCGCAATAATCTATTATGGATTGTTGCAAAGTATCAAGAAATACTAACAAATGCAAAAGACGTTCGGATGGAAAAATATTCAAACTTCCAAGAAGATTTACAAAGAAAAAATGCCGAAATGCACGCGGATTCTCCATGCGCAGTTCATGTGCACCATTTAAAAATTGTTATAGTGGTGGAAATAAAAAACAATACAAGGCAACCGCTTATATAAATATGAATGATATTTCAGGTAAAATATTTTTTACATCTCGTGGTAAAAAATGCAGGATTAAGTATTCTATTCATGGACTCCCAAATGGAAAACATGGATTTCATATTCACAGATGCGGAGATTTAACAAAAGGTTGCACTGGAGGATGTGACCACTTTAATCCAACTAACTCTTCTCATGGTGGAATAAATACTAAAAATAGACATGCGGGAGATTTGGGAAACATTAACTCAAAAAAAGGAACTGCATCCGGATCTATTACTGTATCCAATTTATCATGTGACCCTTCTTCATTATTTTCAATTATAGGACGCATGATAATTATACACGAAGACGAAGACGATATTGGATTAGGAAACAATGAAGAATCGACCCGCACTGGTAATGCCGGTAGTAGAATCGCTTGTGCAATTATTGGTCGAGCAGATTAATTATCTAATAAATTGCATACAAAGAAGTCTAGTATTATGTAAAGGTATTTTTATATAATACATTATATTGTCACTTACCACAATAAATATGGCATAAATAAATGTTTATCTGTGATTTTATGCATATGATGTAACTCTAAGTATAATCAGAGTCTATTTTTAGCAATTTATACCTGGTGGATATTAAATCCTCAATGGTATATATATACATTATGCCTGCATCTTTTTCTGAAATTGGTAGTTATTTTAAAGATAATCTTATGGGTACTACAGAAAACGTAGTGAAGACAATCGGAGATACTGCAGAAGTTGGAACTAAAGTCGCACACACAACAGTATCAGGCTCATTAAAGGCGGCGGACCAGGTTGTAGGTGCGACTGCCACCGCAACCGGTCGAATTGGAGTAGCAAGTGCCGATGCAGCGGCTACTGTAGGAGAGAGTGGTACGAAGCTTGCAGGCACTGCTGCTTTAGCAATTGCAGGTACTGCTGACACAATCTACAATACTGCGTCGAGGATGACAACTATGGCTGCAGCAAAAGGAAATGCGATCGCTGCGAAAAGTATTGCAGTGAATGAAGCAAAGACTAATGCAGTAAAAGACCCACAAAATGTAGAAAAAATGCAGGAGGTAGCTGACAAAGAGCAGTCACTAGAACTTACAAAAAATAAATATAATATAGAACAAACCTCCCTGAGAGAAAAAGCTAAACATGAAACCAATATTATCAACGAGCAGATAAATGCGTTAAAAATGAATGTTAAGAAATCTGGAGCATTAACCGACATACAAAATAGTGCACTTATTAAGGCATCCAAAGCAAAGAGAGAGGTAATGAATGCAGAGAAAACCGCAGAAATTATTGAGAAAGAAGCGATGAATGAATTAAAATGTAGAACTGTGCTGGAAACAGCTGCTGAGAAACCATCAGCAGATGAACACAATATACTTAATAATACTGTGTCACAGAATAGATTCTGCACTAATAAAAAACACTGCTCCAGTACAGGAAAAGTCCTTAGCTGGTATAACGTTTTCGGGAGCAATAACACAACATGCGCAAATATTAAACAAAAATATAAAACTTTTGAGGCTATGAGCAAGGATGATGTTGGCGGGAGAAAGACCGCTCGGAAAAAAATAAAACGTAAAAAGAGTACTCGAAGGCCCAAAAAGAGTACTCGAAGGCCCAAAAAGAATACTCGCAAGCCCAAAAAGAATACTCGCAAGCCCAAAAAGAGTATGCGAAAGACCAAAAAGAGTATGCGAAGGACCAAAAAGAATACTCGCAAGCCCAAAAAGAATACTCGCAAGAGTAAGCGGTATTCTATGTAGTGATTTATCTTGCTACCCAGGACTATTTTAATTATTGTCTAGTAGTTAATTATCTAACAAATTGCATGCCAAATCGTCTAGTATTATGTAGAGGGGTTTTAACATTTTGTATATTTTTTCTTATTTGTTGTACTTTTCTTCCGGTATTATTATGCGGAATTATATATACTCGTGAGATCGAGTCAAATGTTACTCGTTTCTCTTTTATTTCAAGTGTTATATTATTAGTCATTATCTAATATAACACATTATATTTTATATACACAATCAGTATAATTACATATGTCATCTCTCTCTTCATCAGGATAACCCAGCTGGTTTGATATGTATCGTACACCATCTCTATTAAAATCATGACTATAATGAGTATGACCTGATATACATATAATTCCTACATCGCTAGTTAGATTCATTTCAGCTCCGTATTCTTTTAGTACCTCTTCATCTTCTTCTCTATGTTTGAGTTGGCGAACCTTATCATTTTCTAATGTTACGGGAAAATGGGTTAATATAATAGTAGGCGATGTCGGATCAATATTATTTTTTATCCATTCATGTGAATATTTATGTAATTTAGTTATTTTGGATGTACCGATTGGTTCTAATTTATCTTTATTCCGTATACTTATTTTTTTTGGTGTACCACTAATATGAGTTTCTTTATCAAAGTTTCCCCATAGTGTACATCCAATAATAACATAACCTGAAAATCGACATTTATCGTGATCTAGTAAGGTGATGTTATTGAATTGTTTGATATAATCTTTGTATTGATTTGATAACTCACATAAGCTATGTGTTTCACTATAAAGTTCGTGGTTTCCTAATACATATAATATAGTTTCCCAATTATCGTTACAGTATTGTAGGAACTCTTTGTATAATTTATTACCAATTACACCTATATCTCCTGCTAAGAACAATATATCACTATCTGGCATAATTAATGGGATTTTATCTCTTTCTTCTAGATGAATATCAGAAATTACTTGAATCTTCATATACGATATTAACGGGATGTTTCTATGTAAAATTGAAAGTTTATATAAAATAATTATTAGATTGTATTATAATCTAATGATTCGGTTTATTACCCGTTTGTTCAAGCCCGCGCCTACAACTACACTTGGAAGATGGAGTAATGCAGATAATTCTGATATAAAGTCTGCATTGGCGAATATTGATTGCTGTGGTGATAAACTCTGTGGCGATCCACATACATCAAAGAAGGCGATTGATCAATATGCAGAAGTTAAAAAAAATAAAAAGGATGATGATGATGGACCTGATTCTTCAACAAGACTTAGATTTAGGTAATAATAATTTATTATTATCTATTAATTAATAACCTACTTGGCTAAAGAAATTACTTTTTTTAACTTTTTCAAAGACCCTCAGATATTTTATAGAAACTACTGATAATACCTCAAATATTTTTGAGAATTGAAAACAGGGTAAAAAACATGATTTATTTAGAGAGCCTAGAGAGGAAATATAAGATTTTTAAAAGTTTATGAAGGAAAGTTATGTAGGACTGAAAAAAGAGCACTAATACTTTTTCAAATAAACGATTTAGGCACTTTTGTGTTGTCCTATATTATGACAACAATGACAACAAAAAGTGCCATAAAAGTGCCGAAAGAATATCACTGTAATTATTGTGACTATACAACGTGTCATTTGAGTCATTGGAAAAAACATACTGAGACGATAAAACACAAAAGACAACAAATGACAACAAAAGTGCCGAAAAGTGCCGAAAAGTGCCATATGTGTGGATGTGGAAAGAAATACGCAAATAGATCAAATCTACACAGGCATAAAAGTAAGTGTTCCTACTATGATGAAGATACAGAATCTGGCACGGTAATATCAGGAATTAATACCATAGGAGGTATAGATAAAGATGAGTTGATCTTAAAATTGGTGACACAACAAGGTGAACTGATAGATGCTATTAAAAAGAGTGGACAAGGTATAGGAAACGGGATGGGTATAAGCGGCAATCATAATAACCAGACACAGAACAATTTCAACATAAACATGTTCTTGAACGAACAATGTAAGGATGCTATATCAATACAAACATTTGCCAATAATCTTATAAAGCGGATTCAAACTACGGCATTTCAAATAAGCGGTGCCCCGCATGAAATAGTTTCACTTATAAAAGATGAGGTAAAGATACAGTCACAATTAGAACGACCATTACATGTACACAAAAAGAAATGGTATATCAAAGATGAAGCCGCTGGATGGGAGATAGACGATAAAAGTAAGGCTATAGATGTAGTTAATAATGTTGCTCGAAAAAACGAGCATACAAAGTTAGACAATATGTATCCTAATAAGTTTCCGGGGAGTAAAGACAGTGAGTTGTATTTGGAATCGGTTCAGAAGTCTCATTGTGATCTGTCAGAACGGGATAAAAAGAAGGCAATGGATGAATTGGAGGGTTTATGTGAAATAGACACAACTACCTCTGCTAACATTACATTTGTTAAATAACATCTATTTATTGTAGGGAGCTTATAGTGTCAACAGTAAATAGTTTGTGAGCTACAGAACCACCGTCTGCGTATTTTTGTATGATACTGAATAATCCATTTCATAGCATTATCGTGTTGTATGTGCATAGAAGGGGTTCTAATAGGGGGATGTGAGATTAAATTATTATAATGAATATTCGCGAGGGGATGTATATGCTTATATTTATCCAAAAACTGCGTCATATACAATGCAGACAGCTCATCGTTATCTTCATTGTCTTTAATCAGGTCTACAATAGTCGTTTTTTGGAGGCATTTTAAAAACATATGATTATATGTATAATATATACATAGGTTATAATAAGACAAATTGATTAAAAAAATGAATATTTTTTGTAAACAATAAAGTGATTACATAATAAGTATGAAGGTAAAGGTGTCTGAAATTACAGCGGGATGTATGTATATCGTAAAAGTAAAAAATAAGAATGTAAGGCTTAGATTATTGAAAATTGTGCGAGGTACAAATCAGAATGGAAATGGAAATGAGCCAACATTTATGTTAACATTTGATGGTGGTGTCACCCAATCACAAATGTGGGATTATGAATATGAATATGGATAATTAAACAGGTAAAAATATATTTATTTAGAAAGCATAGGTAAAAAGAAATATATTTTTAAAAAGTATGTAGGGTGTCTATGGTAGCATATAATGCTCAATTATTTTATGCAAAGTTAAAGTAATCGGCAACAGTATTGTTACCATTATTTTTGTTTTTAATTCTAACAAGGTAACTATCAAACAATAGTGCTTTTACCTCTTTGTTTCTGAGTGTTGAAAGTCTTCGTTGATATGTTTCTTCGTCAGGATATTTTGATCTTAATTCAGAAAGCTGCTTGTACCAGCGTCTTAGAGTTGCACCTTTTACTTTTTTAAAAGATTTCATGCGTTCTAGTACAAGGGCAAACACTTGCTGAATCGGTTTCATAACCTGATTTGTAATATAATGGGCATAATCTATATCCAAGTTATTTTCAATTACAAACCCAGGTAATTCAATCTTTTCTCCTTGAAGTGCTTTCTTATTTTCATGTTCGAAATATACAAATGGGATTCTGTCTCCCGGCCCAGGCTTATTTCCTGGATCACGACGACCTATTCTATCTGCTAGCACTTTGTGTGCGATTTGCTTTGGATTCTTATAATTTCCTCTCAATGATTTCGTGATAATGAGCTTGTCTATTGGAACCTCGCCGTCAATTAATTTAGCCAAGCTTTCTTGTAGGAACTCCGCTGCTTTCTCAATATCTTTGTCTTTCATTAAGATGTCAACCACGCCACCGTATATGTCTTTTACAACAGGTGCATTATCTCGACGCTTAAGAACGATTCCCATAGACTTCCTCTTGCAACTATGCGGATCATGCTCATACAACATTCCAACATATCTCTTTTTAGAGAGCAAGCAGAATGGCAAGAACGTTTTCTCATATTCAAGATCATGTGGATTTTTTAAGAACTTACTTGCTAGTTCTCCAGCTTCAATAGAGAGCTGAATTGTTATTTCAAGTGCTTTCTGGCCTTTGATCGGCGTACCATCAAGTTCTTCTAGATTAAACTTGAAGAATACACTATCCGTGTCTCCATAGACATATTCGGCGTTTGTTTTCACTTTACCATAATCTTTTGTGTCTACAACGCGATTCTTGTATGCTTCTTCAATTACTCTTTGACCATAAGTTAATAGCTTTCTTCCAGTTGCTGTTGTAGATGCCGCAACATCTTTTTCATAGAATGTACTTGTTTTCGCACCAGTTTGACCATAGATAGAATTGGCAGTAACTTTAATAGATAATTGCCTTTTATCAAGAACATTTTTCATGAACTCATTTGTTTGAAGTGGGATTTGCTTTCTTGTGGATTTTCTGGCAGCTAGACATTCTTCAAGAATAGCAGGAAGAATTGCTAGTTCACCTTTTGGAAACTGTGCATATCTGCATGTCTTGTATCCAACCTTTACCTTTTCCATTGCAGATTTTGGATTAGATGGATTTTTCTTTTGCCATTTGTATGTATCATATGTTACATTCACGTATTTATAACCCTCCATGTTATCATATATGTAAACGCCGTTTTCATCTGTTTCACCAGTTTCTTCAATAAGATTACCATCAAGGTCATATTCCTTTGTTAGTACTTTACTGTCAGGCGATATATTTTCACTGATCATTGAAGATGGATATAATGAACTGTAATCTACACATGCGACTGGGTCATCCAAATACAAATCAGATTTCGGCGGAAGAACAATTGCACCTTCATAACCTTCATCTGAGTTTGCTTTATCAAGTACCGGCATAAGTGTACCCTTTTCCCTGCATTTTTTAGCGATGTAGCTAGTTAGTTTTATTCCTTGACCACGCATAACCAAGAAGTCCATTGGAACACTACACAAACTAGCCATCTCAGTATATCCAGTAATTACATCAATCTTGTTCATAAGATAATGCACTAGGTTACAATCTTGAATACAATATTTTGCAATGAGATATCTTTCTTTTGGTCCTTCATTTGTCATTCTAAAGATATCCTGTGGGGTAACATCGTCTTTTGCCAATCCCCATCGTACCTTTTTTGCCATATCTGGTTGCTCGTGTCCATTTATCCAGAATGAATTATTTTCTTGATCTATTTTTATAACATTAAACTTCTGTCCATCTTTATAAGAATCAACACTATGTGCTTCTTCTTCAAAATTAATATAACTACCAACTTCTAGTCCAGATAGATTTTTACTAGCAATTTTAGTAGTATTATCATCTTCGTGAACCACAGACCTTACTCCATCTCCAATAAAGTAGCCTGAGACATGATCTAATTTATAACTTGTTAGGTTGTAATCACGTCGAAAGTAATTATACATATCAACCTGAAGGCGACCATTCATTTTAATAAACTTAATATCATGCTGACCACTAGCAATAACAATTGTATTTTCTTCAATTTTCATTTTGCCTGTTTTCCAATCTTTTTTCCAGCAAACCTCTTCATTATTTCTAGACATTTTTAAGAACTCAGATGTGATACCAAGTTCTTTTGATCGAGTGTACATGAACGGGTAATCAAAACCAAATATGTTATAACCAATTACAATGTCAGGATCTTCCTTTTGGATAAGTTTTGTCCAGGCAAGCATTACCTGTTTCTCAGTAGGATAACTATCAAATTGACTATTTTGCACCTGACCCAGGTCAGTACATGTATCTTTGACAATACAATGATTAAGATATGGTTTCTCTTCTCCATATTTCCAGAACGTGGATCCAATGAATGTGACCTCGTCTCCCTTCAAAGGAGGAAACGTTTTTGTTAATTCAAGATTAATTGAATTAATCTTAGTATCTCGATCAACTTTGTCAGACATAAGTATTTCTTGGATGGTCATGCCAGTTTTTATTTTTTTTTGTTTCTTATACTTCGAAAATACTGCATCTTCAACATTACCATCGCCAACGCCTTCATCTGCAACGCTATTTTCGTCATCGTCGCTGTCGCTATTTTCGTCATCATCATCATCAAAACTGTCATTCATAATCTTTCGATTCAAAACAGCATTAATTAGTCCATCTACCATAGATTCGATTGGCTCCTCTTTGGGATATACTCGATCAACGCCATAAACTGGTTGATAGCTATAATTGAATGCTGTTCTAATAATTCTTTCCAATAATTCTCGATTTTGTTCGCAATCTTCTACATCGATCCAGACATCAACCATATTTTGCGCTAATTTCTTATAATTCTTTTTAGCCAATGGAAAGTCTCCGTGACTACTACTAGCCTCAATATCAAAGCTCATAATCTTATACGGCACTTGCTTTTCATTATCCGGATCACTAATTATCCTTTTCCAATCAACTGTAAACTCATACTTGCAGGTTGTTTGTTTTTTATGTGTTGGAACTCTATTAGTATACTTACTTGGAAGTATAATCCACCCAGATGGTTTAATTTCTTTTGTATGAAAGAATCTGAGAAGGGGTGGAATATTTGCTTCATACAATTCTAACATTGTTCCTGCACAGTAAAACTGTGTAAGCATTCTTCGATTTTCACCATCTTCGACAACGTTACTATAGAATAGATTTTTAAACTTCCTCATTGCCATTTCATTTGAGAAGTCAAGTCGAATAAACTTGCACTGCTTTCCTGCATTAAATCCATACAACTTTTTCCTCTTCAACAATGTTGATTTAACAATCGAGTCCATATAATATTGACTACCAACTGCACCATATAACTCTCCAAGCAGTTGTGCTTTATGGCTGGTATTCCAATCATCGGGAACTTTAACATAGAAGTATGGAGTAAAGTTTTCGGCGATTACAGAAACAGTTTCTCCTGATTCTGTGATACCAAACATTTGTATTAGGAAGTTTTTATCAATACACTGTCTAGATATAACATCTTCGTCGTACGCGTTAAAAGTTAAAAGTCTGAAGCTACAATTAGTTTTTGTTGCCATTTCTGTGTTACATTTAACTGTGCTGACATATCTAATTCAATTTTCCTCCATATTATTTTTTCATATTTTGAGATTTGTATAATTATTCTTTTATCAATATACACTAGAAGCATGTATACCGATATAATAAAAAGCAAAATTGGGTTGGTACTAATAATTATTTTAGCCACGGTTATATCAATAAATGCTAGCAGGGTTGATGAAAGTATTTTGAAAAATAATATAAGTACGTCGACAATTTTATTTACAGAAGGTCTGTTTTTTCTAATTTCTATAATAATATCAGCTTTGGTTATGCCTGATATAAGAAAAAAAATGTTGTCTGATATGAAAAAGCTAACATATACTAATATCGCAATGTTAGGGTTTTATTCGCTTGTAGGCATTGGGATTGCTTTTATTGCAAATGATGCATTATTACATCATGGAACTGATGAAGTAAAGATGTTCGAATTAATAGTAGGATTTCTTATAACAGGTTTGATATATTTCTTTACTACAAACAAAAATTATCTTTAAAGAAATTGGCATATTTTATAGCATTATGTATATTTGCAGGTTTGTTTACAATAGAGTAGGTTTTCATAGTATTGATTTAATATTTTATCAAAACTATGCAATTATTATTATATATTATCAATTTGGAAGACCCAGACGTTTTATAAAGAAGGTTAATATTCCAATAATAACATCAATTCCTAACGGTATTGATGCATTAGAATCATTATTTAACAGCATAATGGCAGCAATTGCTAGTAATGCACCATGAATATATCTAAATGGTGCCCACCATGTTTTCATTCCTCCTTCAGCGGCATTCATTCTATTTCCAGTAAATGCTAAATAAAGTGTGCCCAATGCCATTATGCTAACAATTAAGCCGATATGTCTGAGATATTGTGGCATTTCTTGTGGTATCCATGCTAAATATAAGCGGGTTGGTATGCACCCCCATATAAAGAGATTCGCTCGCATATTAGGGGTTAATTTCATTGTATATTATAAAAACAAAATAATAGAATCCTGATTGTCATATAGTTATTTTGATTTACGTTTGATTGTTTTTTTACGTTTGATTGTTTTTTTACGTTTGATTGTTTGTCTTCGCTTGGATTTCTTAGTTTTTATAGTAGGTTTTTTAGCTTTTACATTGCGACGCTTTGCCTGAGTTTTACGGCGAATTATCTTCTTCTTTTTCTTTTTTCCTCCAGACTGTTTACTGTTTTCTAGGACGAAAGAAACAATATCTTCTTGATTTCTATCACCATTATATTCTTTCATATTATTACCCTCAATTAGATAAATGGTTGGAACGCCCTTTTTAGAGACATCCTTTGCGCTAGGATGTTTTGTACCATCTACAATCCCTACATTAGCATCAACTATAGTTATATCAGAGGATGCTAGGCGTTTATCTTTTTTAACTTTATCCCAATCTGGTCCCATTTTCACACAATGTGTACATAAAGGCGAATGATAGCGAAGTAATATTTTATTAAACTCGGCAAGTTTATCTAATTCAGCGCCTTGACTTGGATCTAGTGTTACAAAAAGCATTATAGATATTAGAGAGACAATAAAGTATGTAAACTATTTTTCTAGACAGACTATATACAATGACAATCAAATTGGCCATTATAATTGCTGTATTCTTATTAGGACTCTATTTTATGTGTAGGCCTGATCTGACAGAAGGTTTTGATAATAATTCTACTGGCTATAGATGTCCAAATGTTCTTATTCAAAAAGGAACGCATTTTTATCTATACAATTCTAAACTGTCTAATGTCCCAGGTGTTAATCCAATTACATTTGATAATTTAGACGATTATACTGAGTTTATGGACTGGCAACGTAGTCAAGGCATTCGGTGTCCTGTGTTATATTTACAAGAGTCGTATGATGCACAGGGAAATGCAGTTTATAACGCAAGACCATCGCCTGATAATTTGATGGGAGGTCTGCCACCAGTAGGACAAGGGAGCCAGCCTATAACAAAATTATTTGATGCAGGTAGAGAAGATCCCCCGTATAACCAGAATAGTTATCCTGCGTATGATCAACAAGATCAATATATTGGTCTCAATACTCCTTTAGATCAAATGTATCACGAGACGGGTTCAAAAGTCAGTCCTAATCCAATGGATGCGAATTGGGGAGGTCAAACTTATACTAAAAAACTTGTAGATGATGGATACTACAAAGATGATGAGGTAAGTATAAGTGTACAAAGTTAATAACTGAATTGTTTATCTATATGATAGTAATTGATTATCACATAGATTATGCTGTTTTATCAAGAATAATCATAGCTTGATTTAGAGTTTCTCTGAAGGTTTTTAGATTATTAATATTTTCTATCGCGGTCACCGATTTTTTGCTAGTTGGATCAGAAGAAATATTATCTGCATTATGAATTACTTCAGAAAGTAACGCAGTTGATACCCCCTTCTCTAAATTAATAATAGTATCTTCATACTCGCTTCGGTATTTGCTTACAAGCAAGGTATCAGCAATTTTATCATTATTGCTTGTAACACTACTACTAACTTTGTCTTTATCAATTGAACTGTTAGTCATACCTTCTAGAATCTTTGTTTGATATGAGAAAGCTTTTACAGCAATAGAAATTACGAAAATAAGTACTACTGCTAAACCAACTATTCTATATAGATCATCTTGGCTAATCATTATATATACCTGATAGAAATTAGTTGATATCTATTACCTTAGTTGATGAACCTAACAAATAATTATATACATTTGATGTACATGTTTTGGTTAATTTACGTTGTTTACCGCTTTTAGTTGTTGTAGTTAAATCCTGAATACATTTATCATTTTCTCGCATTGAATCTATTAAAGCATCAATTGTTTTATATCTCTCCATAATAACTTGCGCACTGGCGGTACTTACTGATGGAATCTGTGCCAACATGATAGCTCCAATATTTTCGGTGGTAATATTTGATTTCTTAACTCTATTTGATACCGCAACATAATCGGCTGCATCATCTTGATTATGTGGATTATCTTGTGAAGCTGAATCATAATATCCTTTATCCTTAATTCTACTAAGTTTATCGGCTGTTTGCAATAACCATAAAGCACTCTCTGTTATATCAAATGTTCTTACTAGAGAGAAACCCTTAGTATATGACAGAGATGTCATTGCAGAAATAAGAGATTCTTTATTTACTGCCCTACCATATTTCGAACTTTTATATTTGTGGATGTTACCTTCGATCATGTAATGAATATTATGGTTAGGAATACTACAATTATTAAGACGAAAACTTTGTTCATTATATCTTTTATCTCTTATGCTTGCTGCAAGATCTGATAGTGTTTTTCTCTCTATAAGAAGTACTTCGGTGTCATCATCTTGTTTAATTATCATATCACCAATAGGCAAATTGTCGGTAATTATTTCGCATGATTTATATGCATCGGTTGATTTGATATTATTTATAGCAAGTAGTAGGTCACTTTCTCTGAAGTCAACAATAATTTTCATTTAAATAACTGTTTGTGAAGTCATTAAGTTTTATTGATAACTAAATTATTATATTTAATATTATAAATAATAATTTAACCTAAATAAGGACCGAATGGTTTGGCACCATAATGGGTTTGAAAATTAAAAAGAAAGTTTGATCTTCCTGCACCAGATGACATAGTGTGGGTGTTTGCACGGTTAAACGCAGTAGCACTTGGTGCTAGACCACCTTTCATATTTCCTCCAAAATAGGAGGTCGTAATTAAAGTACCGCCTGAAGTCCTTACCTTAATATGTGGCATAAAGCCGTTTGTAGGGCTTGCACCGCCCATTATTGCGCGTCTTGCAATTGATGATCTACCTCTAGAGCTTCTTGGTCCATTACGTTGTGGCATTTATATATGATAAGATAATTACTTAGTAAAGAATATATTGTGACCAATAACACGGCTGTAAATTATTATAAAACTTACAAAAGACATATTCATTATGGTTTAAATATATCTAAACTAATAACTTTATAGAATGTCCGAAACGAACAGTATTGCGAATGATGATGATGTTTATAACACCGACGAAGGTCTTACATTTAACCCTTATAATTCTCATAACCGTGAGATTACATTGAGCGAAGTTCAATCTATTCTGCGTGAATATGGGATTAATGCACCTGTAAATAATCTTGCTCTTTATCAACGCGCGTTTATTCATCGCTCATATACTAAGCGACCTGCACTAGAAAATGAAGAAGCCAATGTTACAATTACAGAACAGCCATCTGACTGTATGCCTTTGCGTACAAAATCAAACGAACGCCTAGAGTTTGTAGGCGACGGAGTTTTGGAATTAATTACGAAATATTATCTTTATCGCAGGTTCCCTAAAGAGGATGAAGGGTTTATGACAGAAAAGAAAATTGCATTGGTCAAAAACGAACACATTGGAAAACTAGCTAACATGATGCGACTTAACAAATGGTTCGTTTTATCTAGAAATACTGAGGAGAAAGGTACACGAACTAATTTGAAAAAATTGGGTTGTTTGTTTGAAGCATTTCTCGGGGCATTATTTCTTGACTTTAATAAGATTGAGGTTGACGACGAGCATGGATGGTTTAAAAATATTTTTGTGTGTGGCCCAGGATTTCAAATGGCACAGATATTTGTAGAAGGTGTGTTTGAAAAGTTTGTTGATTGGCAGAGACTAATCCGTATAGATGATAATTATAAGAATATTTTGCAAGTCAAGATTCAAAAAGAGTTCAAGACAACACCGGATTATCTAGAGATATCACGTAATAGTGAAGATGGTTATTGTATGGGCGTATATCTTTGTATGAATCAGCCTATACACTCTGTTGAACCTGATCAAGCTGTCCTCTATGACTCTTATGGATCGTTTGAGGCAATTCAAGCTGATCTAGCTCTTGAGAAACCGATTTTTGTATTGCTAGGAGTTGGGTCTCATCGGGTAAAGAAAAAGGCTGAACAATCGGCGTGTGAGGAAGCAATTGCTTTGATTGATGGAGATGATTAGTATTATTATCATATTCATATGTCACTGAAAATCTTGTCAAAGAATCATTTTTTTTCATTCTTGAAATTAAAATACTTACATTAGTCAGATCATTTGTAATCATTATATAATTGTAATATATAATGAATGTCTTATTTTATGGAAATTGCCAATGTTTAGCGATGAGTATTATATCAAAACATAAAGATATCATTTTTAACGGCATTGAATGCTTTGTCAAATCTTCACTAAATAAAGAAAAGATGACACATGCATTTTCCGAAGCAGATATTATAATTACTCAGCCAATACAAGATAATTATAGAGATGTAGAATATTTATCAACAAATTATATTTTACAGGTAAAAAAACCAACATGTAAGGTGATATTATTTAATTCTCTATGGCTTAATGCCTATTTTCCAGATGTGTGTTATAAAAGTGATTATCCAAACAGTTTGCCTTATCATCATCAAAAGATTATTGATTGTATTAATAATAACTGTGAAATAGATGAGTGCATTAAAATTATAAATGCTGATGATGTTTATAACGAAACAATTATATCTGAGTTAGCAATAAAATCATGTACAACTCTAGAAAATAAAATGAATGATGCGAGAAAAAAGTATGGTGATAAAATATTTTACTATCTAGATGTAAGCAAATATATATTAGAAAATTATAAAAAAAAACAGTTATTTTATACTATGAATCATCCTACACCTGTTCTACTAAGTTATATTATTTCTCAATTAAGTGTTATCATAGGTGAGGATATGATAGTTTCAAGTGATGATCGTGATAATTTTCTTGGAAGAATGCATAGTGCTCTAATTTATAAATCTGTATTAAATTGTGTTGACTTCAAGGAGTTTGACGCAGGATTTATACGACTAGCTGGATGTGGTAAAATACATTCTACAAAAGAGTATATAGCTGGTTATATAGCCCATTATAAGAAAAATTGGGTTCCAAAATAATTTCAGACGATAGTGACATTTATTTTGTTCTAATACTATATACATGTCAGCCGCCATTTTAGCTAAATTACGTGTTAAAAATCTGCCAAAGCAACGAGATACAGTAGAGATCGTAATAAAGCAGCCTGAAGCACGACAAGAAATAGAAATCAAAACTAAAATTGTCGATAAAAGAGCTACGGCTAAGTTTGACAGAGAAGCTTTTTTATTTGGTATCCAAGATTCTAGACCAATCGAAGATAAAACTGTTAATGCAATTGCACCTGTTCTAGCAAAAAAAGATACTCCTCTTGAAGAACCTGTAGCTAAAAAACCTAAAAAATTAAAGAAACGCCTTAAGTTAGTTGAAGGTGATAATATTCCCAAAAATACACGTAAACCAACACGTGAGCCATTGGGTGTTGCAAGAGTTATACCTGAAGGTCTTGTTCAAATCGGTTCTATTCCAATGGCAGAGCGTCTTCCACTAGAAAGCACAAAACTCAGAATTAAAGCATCGTCATATTATCTCAATAATCGTGAAATATTCATTAATTTTATTAATTCACTCTTTGACCCTTATAAACAGGAATTAAAAGAAGCAGCCGAATCTGCTAGTTGTGAAAATCGTAGTGGAAATGATTTTGCACTTATGGCTCATCAGGAAATTGTTAGAGATTATGTCAATTTATATACTCCTTACAGAGGTGTTTTATTGTATCATGGTCTTGGGTCAGGTAAAACCTGTTCATCTATTGCGATTGCAGAAGGAATGAAAGATAGTAAAAAGGTAATTGTCATGACACCTGCTTCTTTGAGAAGAAATTACTACGAAGAGTTGAAAAAATGTGGCGATAGTCTTTATAAAAAGAACCAATTTTGGGAGTTTGTTGTTTCTACTGATGAAAATATTGAAACATTGTCGTCAGTTCTCAATCTCACAATTGATTACATCAAAAAGAACGGTGGTGCTTGGCTAGTTAACATTAAAAAAAAACCTAACTATGGATCTCTTGATAGTCGTGAAAAACAATCAGTTGATCAGCAACTAGATGAAATGATTCAGTATAAATATCAATTTATTTCATACAACGGTCTTAGAAAACAACACTTAACTAATCTTACGAAAGGTGATGGAAACGGAAAAGTAAACCCTTTCGATAATGCAGTAGTTATTGTAGATGAGGCACATAACTTAGTCAGTCGTATTGTTAATAAGCTTTCTAAGCGAAAAGAAGATAGCGTATCCATGCAATTATATGAATTGCTTATGAGTGCAGAAAATGCTAGAATCATTCTTCTATCTGGTACACCAATTATCAATTATCCAAACGAAATAGGTATCCTATTTAATATATTGCGTGGTTATATCAAGACCTGGATTATAAAGGTTAACTTCGCACCTGGACAAAGAGTTACAAAAGATACTTTTGAAAAAATATTCTCTAGTTCTTCCCTAGGTGGTAACATCACTGATATTATTGATTATAGTGCAAGCACAACAACATTAACTGTAACTAGAAATCCATTCGGGTTTGTAAACAAAACCGCCAAAGGTGAATATGATGGCGTAAGAATCTCAGATAGAGGAGATATGAGCGATGAGGACTTTATAGGTCATTTGACTCGTCTTATGGATAACAAGCGAATTAGGGTTTCAAATGTTCGCGTAGAAACATACAAGGCTCTTCCTGACACATTGGATACTTTTAAAACATTATTTATTGATTCTTCCAATAATACGATGAATATGAATATGTTTAAACGACGTATCTTAGGATTGGCATCATATTTCAGAAGTGCTCAAGAAAATCTTATGCCAAGATTCACAAAAGGATCCAATTTTTTTATTGTTGATTGTGAAATGAGTGATTTTCAGTTTGGTGTATATGAAGAGGCACGAGTTCAAGAAAGAAAGGTTGAATTAAATAACGCTAAAAAACGTAAAAAACAACAAGGCAATGAGTTATACGAAGATACTGTTTCTACTTATCGTATTTTCTCTCGAGCATTCTGTAATTATGTATTCCCTAGGCCTGAAATTAAACGTCCTATGCCAGATAAGGATGGCAATGACGAAACAACCCAAGAATTAACTGCAATCGCAGATGAAGATCTTCTAGACGCAGGAGTACATCTTGATAATGTTGATGGGAGATATGAAGCAGATGAACTTGATGATGAATCTATGTTGAATAATGATGAGGCAAAATCTTACGATGAAAGAATTAAAAGTGCTCTAAGAATGTTGAATGATCGTAAACAGGAGTTTTTGTCATTGGATGCTCTTTCTACATATAGTCCTAAGTTCAAGAAGATGCTTGAAAATATTACAAGTGACCAAAACTCTGGCCTTCACTTGGTCTATAGTCAGTTCAGAACACTTGAAGGCATTGGTATTTTTAAATTAGTCTTAGAAGCCAATGGATTTGCTGAGTTTAAAATCAAGCAGGTAGGCGGCACATGGAGAGTTGATATGCCACGAGAGGATATGGGCAAACCAACATTTGTGTTATATACAGGAACTGAAAGTTCAGAGCAAAAGGAGATTGTGAGAAATATTTTTAATGGAGATTGGAAGTTTATTCCTTCTTCATTAGAAAAAGATATTTTGGCTATTTCAGGAAATAACCTATTCGGCGAGGTTATTAAAGTGTTTATGATTACTGCTTCTGGTGCTGAAGGCATTTCATTGAAAAATACTAGATTTGTTCATATAATGGAACCATATTGGCATCCTGTTCGTATTCAACAGGTAATTGGACGAGCTAGACGTATTTGTAGTCATCAAGAATTACCTGAATCAATGCGTACGGTTGATGTTTTCTTGTATCTTATGAAGTTTTCTGAATCTCAGCTCGACGGTGAGGCTACAATTGAATTGAGATTAAAAGATACTAGCAAGAGAGATGGTGTAACGCCACTTACAAGTGATCAAGCACTATGGGAGATAGCTACATTAAAAGAAGAAGTAACAGATAAGATTTTAGATGCTGTGAAAGAAGCATCTATCGACTGTTCTCTTCATAATACCGCTGGTAATGAAAAACTAAAATGCTTTTCTTTTGGTACAGTAAATCCTAATAAAATTGCATTTTCCGGTAGTTATGGTAATGAGGACGTTGATGCAGTTGCCGAGCAAAATATACGCAAAGAACTTATTGATGCAAATGAAGTAACAATTGAAGGTATTAAATATGCTGTCGTTATGGGTCATGATGGTGCGGGTGATGTCTACGATTATGACTCTTATCAAGCCGGACAAGCAGTTCAAGTAGGACGACTTGTAAAGAACGGCGCAACTTATAAGTTTGAAAGAATCTAATTAACATAGGTGATAATTATTGAATCACATATGTTATACTAATCGAGTTCAGATTTCAGATCAGAAACTAAATCATTGAGTTGATATATATTTTCTTCGATTTTATTGATTTTATCCATAATCCTTTTCCTGTCAATCGTTTTTTCTTTGGTTTTAAATAACTCCAGAAATCCAGTATTTTCACTCGTATTTATTTCTTTTATTGTTTCCTCGAATGTAACCCGAGGTTTTTCTTTAACTTCTACTACACTTTCGGTGGCAACTTTTTCCCCAATTTGCAAAGTAGGAGGTCCTGCATTTGTTCCACTTCCTTCATTGTTAATCCAATTTTGAGCTGCACCTGTATCTTGTTCACTCATTACTTGTTTTATTTGCTGCTGTCTTCTAGCCATCATTTTAGCTAATATATCATCCATATCTGAACCAATTGGTTTTTCTTCCTTTTCTTTATCGGAAAAATCCACTTCTTCTGGCTTTTTAGCTACCATTATACTGTCAAACTCTCTTTGTCTCTCACTCAAGTTATCTGAAAATTGTTCCTGTCTATTTGCAGATATTTCGGAAGAAGTAACAAGTTTAGGTGGTTCTTGCATTTTAGATTTCTCATTTATCGTTTCTCTAAGGGGATTTAATTGATTATTGACATTTGTAATTACAGCCTTATTCATTTCAATAAGATTTCCTGTATTGTTAATGCTAACGTCATTTATAACTGACTCAAATATTTCTACAACACTTTGTTTTTTAGAAGGTTGAACTCCTCCAAATACGTCAGCTTCAAGCATGAGGTTCCATAAAAATCCTTTATTACTAGTTGATTTAAATTGTGTAGTCATATACCTGTACTCTATGTTATGTTTTTAACTCAGTATTACTTAACGAAATATTATACAGATATAATATATCTAGTGATGCCACAATCAAGAAAAATACACAAAAAGAAGAGTAACAAGAAACATAATAAATCTTCCAAAGTTTCGTCTCAAATTACTATTAAACCGATATGTAGTCCTGCTACACCAAATGACGGCGCACATCAAGATACATGTTATACTCCAGAATCGCTTATTAAAATGAAAAACTTATGGAATGCAAGACATCCTGATGATAAAATTACTACTAGTGATGCAAATAAAATATGGAGTGAATTGAGAAATAGATTTTCTGGAGTCTGTGATACTGAAAAATGTTGGCTAAGACAATCATTTGTTTCTAATAAACTTGATCACGATATTATGAACTATACATTTGCTCCTGATGCTCCTCATAGTTGGAAAAAAAATCCTAATGAATGGCTAACTAGTACTGATATTAGTGCTGTTATGAAACATTTTGAAAAACAATACAGTCAATTTGCATTCATTGGACCATCTCCTATAGATTTTGACAAACAGCTTATGTATGGAGACTGTGTATGGGAAGAGTTATGTAAGTTTAGTGTAAAAAGAATGATTAAGCGTCGTAAGCGGAAAATAGGTATTGTATTTAATACTGATCCGCATACTGAGGACGGAGAACATTGGATCTCAATGTATATTGATCTCTCTATGAAAGAACCTTATATATTCTATTTTGATAGTAATGGAGATACTGCAATGTCAGAGATCATAGCTCTTTCTGATAGAATTATAGAACAGGGTAAAAAGATCGGTATGAACATTAGTTTTTATGAAAATCATCCCAAAGAACATCAACTAGGAGATTCTGAATGTGGGATGTATTCTCTGTATATGATAATTGAATTATTGACTGGTAAAAAAAAGTACGAATATTTTATAAATGAAAGGGTTCCAGACAAAGATGTAGAGAGATTCAGAAATATTTATTTTAATCGCCAGATTGACTAACCTCTTTTTTTGATTCTGTTTCCTTCTGAGGAGCCTTCTTCTTTTTCTTCTTCAACCCCTTTGTCTTGTGTTCATCAGTTTTTATATTTGCAATTCGCACAGTAGGAGGTGGAACAGGCACCTTAACTCGTATGATTTTTTTTGTAACAAAATCATCCATCGTCGGCGCATCTGCATCAGATTCTTTCATCATTAATTTATTTGCTTCATTCATTATTTCTCCAGATGAAGAACTAATATCATCAGATGCATCTGTATTTTTGGGAGGAGACTTTGGAGGATAATCACTTTGTAATATATCGGTAGTATCTTGAATCTTCATATAATTAATTAGTTCACTTACATACTTCATGTGTAATTCCTTAAGACTCTCGCTAGGATATTTTCCTTTCATCATGTCTTTCATCATAGCAAATGCACGTTTTCTATAAAACTTGTAATCAGATTTGGTAGGGTCACTTACCTCTGTTTTCTTTTCCATAACATCTTGATAAACTGAGTTTGCAAGAAATCTTAGTGTAACTTCAGTTTGATTAAACATTGGGTCTGGCTGTTTACTATTCATTAAATTATTATTAGGTTTTTGATAATAATTTAACACGCATTCTTACAACAATCGCTCCTTAATAATTGTTCACGAGTATTATTGTTGAATAAATCACCTCCTACATCACATGTATTTGGGTTGAATGGTTTAAACTTTTGCTCTTCAAATAAACCAGGAAATGTTTGTTGTTCCATTCTACCAACAGCAGTTACTTGATACATATCGCTATTACTAGAAGGTACATATTCTGATTGCTCACACTTTTGTAAACCAAAGAATTGACTTCTAAGGGAAGATTCTGTATCAATATTTGTTGCAAATCCACTCCAGGGTGCTTGTGCAGTGCCTGGGTTAAAAACAGTAGATACATTATATGCAGGCTCTCTTTCAATTTCTACATTAGGTTTACTCTGTGCGTCTATTACTGGTAGTAAAGTATATTTCGTTGAAACCGGTCTCATGCTAAATTGGGGCTGTAACTGGCGCGAAGGAATATTGCGCTCAGCAATTCTATTACTTAATTCTGTATCTTTTGTTGGATCACAATAATATACTCCATCAATTACTCCATACATTTGGGTGCTCATTATATAATGACTAGACAATAAAAGCATTGCATAAATTAAAAATACATATATTAAATTGCTGTAATATGTCTAAAGAGGTGATACTTATTCCCGAATGGAATTATTTTTCATACATTTTGTCTAATTATTAGAATAAACTTAAAGTTATTATATTTATAAATATTATCATGTGTGGTATTTTGTGTTTACTCAATGAGAGTTGTTATAAAGATACAAAATCAGTTAATAATGCAATTGAAGAAGGTCGAGCCAGAGGACCAGAACAGACAAGGATTCATCGAGATGCAGATCGAATATTTGTTTTTCATCGCCTAGCAATTAATGGACTTGATAGCGAATCTATGCAACCAATTCGAATTAACAATATTACGCTTATCTGCAACGGTGAGATTTTCAACTATAAAACTTTATATAATGCTCTTGGTGAAACAGGAACAAGTCATAGTGACTGTGAAATAATTATTCATCTTTATCTTAAGTTTGGAATAGAGAGAACTCTTGAACTTCTTGATGGCGAGTTTGCATTTATTTTACATGACAGCCAAGACACGGATGATATTATTTATTATGCACGAGATCCTTTTGGCGTGAGACCATTATATAAGTGTTTTCATCCAGAAAGTGGTGTTATTGGCATTGCTTCTGAATTAAAAGTATTGAATCATATCGCTGACGGAAAAATGGATATCAAACAGGTTCACCCTGGAACTTACAGTAAGCTTATTAAAAGTAAGTCTATAATTAATTCTTCGTGGGCATATAATGTAAAAAATACCCGCTATTTCAGATTGCCTAACATTGATCCATTTAAGATTAATGATAAGATTACTCCTAATACATTCTTTCAAGATATAGTTAACACTTTGAGCGATGCCGTTAAAAAAAGGGTTGAAACCGCTGAACGCGATGTAGCATGTCTTTTATCCGGTGGATTAGATAGTAGTCTTATTGCAGCACTTGCATGTAAACATTACGGCAAGCTAAATACATATAGCATTGGAATGAAAGGGTCAGAAGATCTACGCAATGCTCGAATTGTTGCGGATCATATAGGCAGCAATCATCGTGAAATTATTTTATCTCAAGACGAGTTTTTTAATTCTATACCAGAGGTTGTAAGAGCAATTGAAAGTTTTGATACTACTACTGTTCGGGCTAGTGTCGGAAATTATTTGGTAGCAAAGCATATTCGAAATCATAGTGATGATAAAGTTGTATTAAATGGAGATGGAAGTGATGAAGTGGCGGGCGGATATATTTATATGTTACAATCTCCTTCAGATCTTGACTTTGATAATGAAACAAGACGTTTGCTAGCAGATATACACATGTTTGATGTACTTAGATCTGATCGATCAGTTTCTAGCAACGGACTTGAAGGTAGAACACCATTTTTAGACAAAGCATTTGTCACTACATATCTTCAAATCCCAGCATATATTAGAAATCCAAGATCTGATTATAATAAGAAATATTCCGGATGGGATGATATGGCAAATCAAACTCTTTCCGATACAAATGACCATGATGTATATAATACAATTTGTTCTAGACCAGAGAAACTTCTGCTTCGTTCTGCATTTCATTCTCTGATGCCAGATCTTCTTCCTCGATCTGTTTTGTGGAGAGGAAAAGAAGCATTTTCAGATGGAGTAAGTGGATCAGGTAAATCTTGGTATGAAATTATTAATAGTTCATTAAATGAATTAGCAATCCCATTTAAGAATACAGAAAATATGGATAAACATATGAATCCTGATACCAAAGAAAAGCTTTATTATCGTTCATTGTTTTGTAATAATTTTAAATTGTGTGACTATACGATTCCTTACTTCTGGATGCCAAAGTTTGTTGAAGCAACAGATTCTAGTGCAAGGACCTTAAAGCACTATACTAGCAGGTAATTATTATCCCAATATATTGTAATATGTGGTTATTAGACAAATTACAATCTCATGGCGAGAAGCCTATTCACAAGCACGCGTTTGATATAATGATATATGCATCATATATTTTGTATGCAATTGCTTTTACTGGTATATTAACCCTTGATACATCTTACCTATCTACTCTTGAAATGGTAACGCAAATATATATCTCTCTGTTTTTGATACTGAGATTTAATCCATTTGTGAAAAAGTCAGGAATGACACAATTAGATAAAGACATGGCATATCGTGCGGGAGTATTTTTATTTTTATCTTCAGCAGCTGTTTCAATTGCAAAATCATTTATTCTGAAACTTGATTAGTTATATAGTGAATTACTTTTTTGATCTATTTTTAAGTGTACGACCCTTTTTAGTTTTTTTCTTTTTAAGAGTTTTATTTTTATTAGCAGGTTCTTTGAAAAAATCTTCAAGATGAAACATTATTTGTTTTGAGATGATTTGATCAACTTCCTGCTCCATTTTTCTTTTTAAGGTAACTGTATATGAATATCTTTTCATATGAGCCACAACTAGTGTTTCAAACTTTTTCTTAGGCATATCAACATGTATATTTTCATAATATCTATTTGCCATTGATTCATAAGACATTGAATGTGTGTAGGGCTTAACATTAATATAATATACATTATTGTCCTCCATCATCGGATGGTGTTGATCATCTAGGAAACAAATCTGTGTATTTTGAGGTATACGAGTACATCTTATTAGATCATCAACGCTTTTATCGTGACTAGTTCTGCATAATTCAACCGATTTACCTCTTACTCTAAATGCTGCTATAATTTGATCAAAAACTTTTTTACCAATTCTGCTGTCAAAATATTCGGTTATCATTTGTGCCCATGATCTAGGACCCTGATTATTTGTGTAAATCATTATCTTGGAACACTCCTTTCGATCTCTTTTTTTAACAAGGTATTTTAGAATATCAATAATATTTGGTCTAGAAAACTCAGGAAATAATTTCATTAGATCATTAAAATCATCCTGATTTGTGTATTCACTTCCAAGTATATTTTTTATTGAATCCCAAAACATACCTAATTCTACAAAAGAACCAAGAGTTTCATCTAGATCAAATACTACAATCTTATGTGGTGAGGTTTTATACATATAGAGTGGTGAGAATATATTTACTCCAGTTAAAATCATTACCATGATCCATAACACGAATATTGTTATGGTTATTGTTATACAAATATTTACCCATGATGTTTTCCACCAGAAACTCACAATATTTATTATCTTATCTCCCACATTATTCATATTATTATCCTAGCTATATATATCTATATATGTCTGCGCTAACAAAAAAAGACTACAAGGTTATATTAGATTATTATGGAGTTCAAAGTGATAAACTTAAAATGCAGGATCTTAGAAATACTGCTCTAGATATTCTTGCAAATAAACTTTGTCGTTGCATAAAAAAAATTAATACTGATACAAATGCAGCAGTTCCTATTTGCAAAGATAGTGTTTTTGGGAAAAAAGATTTAGTGGTTTCTAGGTTCAAATGTAAGGATACGCCAAAATTAATTCCAAAAAAAGGAAAAAAATATGCCGTCACTAAAAAAAGTAAAAGAAAAGGTGGAGGTATTGGTTCTAGTAAACCAACTGTTCCCCAAATTAAAGAGTCTGTAAATAAAACTCGTAAAACTATATCGTTTTCTCCAAGTACTAAGGCGCCAATTAGTCCAAAACAAAATAAAAAAAAGCAAATGTTTATATCTAAAAATAAACACAGACAGACAGCTGTTACACTGTATGAAAATCGTCAGACCCAGCAGGATTTAAGAGACATGATATTAGGAAAAATACCATTAAAAGGAGGTAATAAAAATAAAACTATAAAAAGAAGATCTTCCAATAAACGAAAAACACGTAAATCTAACTGTTAATATAATCTAGAGCAGAAAGTAGAACTAATTCTTGTTCATTTAACTTTTGGAAAATCAATGTCTCAGGCATGTTGAATTGAAAAAAACGATTAAAATTATTTTTACATACTACAACAATTCCATTATCGCCTACTTTCATTTCACATACTATTCCTCCAGTAGTCAGTTTCAGTTTTTCTGGGTCTTTTATTGATATCCATCTGATATAACTACCATACCTCATGCCAGGTAATTCGTCAATATATCTATAATGCTTTAGTTTTTTTAAAAGATCATTGTATTGGGTTTTTGGTAGTTCTAACTTACTCAGAATATCGGCCTTATCTATATTTATCTTTTTCATATCAAGATCAAGTAATTCTGTATTATTATCATCTTCTAATGCAGATAGTAGTTTTTCTATATCTAGTTCACTCATTGCGTGTGTATTATACTAATATATCTTAGAATTGTTTTAGTATAATATTTAACTTGCATGGTATATTCACGTATCTACATAGAGGTTTTAATTTCAACATCAACCTCTTCTACTTTTATTTGTGCTTCTTCCGCATTCAAGGCTGAATCTTCTGTAAGTTCTTCGACTCTATTTTCATGTGTATGATCTTCATCAATTGTATTATATGTTTTGGGACCAGATAAAAATGCACTAAAAGCGCGTTCATCTTTTACTGCAATTGATGATACGCTGTATGCTTGAGATAATTTCATAAAAATCAGAAGCACATAACTTAGTAGAGGAGTTAGTGTAGCTGCTCCTGCCCAATGACTTGAAATATCAGCTATTGACATGCCTATATTTACTAGTTGAACCGCACCACACACTTTGGTTGATGTAGCATAATTTTTATTGAGTCTTGCCATTTGCTGTTTAAACTCGGGATATTCTTCAATTTCGTCATCTAGGTTTTCGTTTGCTTTATCGGGATCAATATCTAAATATTTAATGCACCACTCTTCTCTGCTAATTTCACTATAATAAAACGCTAGAAATGTAAGGAAACTAAACGCATTGAAAGAAATTGCTACTCTGTGAAATAATTCATCGTCATAAATATTTTCTGTTACAGTACAAACACTATCGTCACATACTCTTGGTACAAATGCCGTTAAAAATGTGCCCATAAGGACCTTGTAAAACTCTAGACCGAAGGCCATTGTCGCTTTAATCCGTTGTTTGTTATCTGCATCCATACGCATGATTATATAAGATGATAAGAATATAATTATTTTTTCTGTCTAAATGGCTTGTTGATTGAGTAATTTGTCTACTCTTGTTCCAACTGGAATATTTTTTCTAGTTAACTTTCCATTAAGTATTTGTAACTGCAAAGCAGGTCTGCTATGTAACCCTAAGATTTCAGCTTTATAACCAATAACATGCAACATAGATCCTTCGCTATAGTTACTATTAAATCTAAGTTTGCTAAGTATTTCAATAACAACATTAATTATGAAAAGGTTGTTATTTTTGTATTAAATGTTTATGCATCATTTGTGGTTTCATCAGAGCCAGTATTAGCATCACGCTGCTTATTCTTTCGGTTGTTACGACGCTTACCAGTTCCTGTTCCGGTTCCACGACGAACAAGCTCCCAAACAGTTCCGTCACCTTCCTCTTGATCGACCATCTTAACTAGAATACGCTCTCCGCCTCCTGAACGAGGACCACCTCCTCGAAATGTTGAAGTATTCTCGCGAGTCTTGCTAGGAGTATCGATTTGCTCGCGGCGATCTCTACGAGTCTCACACATGAGTTTTCCTCCATCTGGACCAGTAACACCACTCGCGGTTGTCTTATCTCCGGTGTCGGTAACCGAAAATGTTACATACTCCCCTTCAACTAGGTAACGAAATTGATCATTTTCAGTGTTCAAAGCTGAGTGATGAACAAAAATATCATCCTCGCTTCCAGAAGAGTTAGTCCATGTAATGAAACCATAACCTGCTTTGTTGTTAAACCACTTAACGCGTCCTGTATTGATAGATGTCTCTGTCATTTTGTATACGTACTTATCATGCTCTCGCTTTAAGTCTATTTTATCAATTTACCCAGTCATAATCTTGATCAACTGTATAACCATGAAGCTTGTACAGATTTACTAAAATATTCCTTAGATACTCGTAGTCAGGATCTTCATCGAACTCTAGTCTCCGACAATAGTTCAAATACATTATAAGTTCATCTGGTGATCCTTCAAAACAATCCCACATTTTGCTATTTAGTTTGCGTTCTCCTATTAATCTGTATCTCTCTTCTTTATCACTTGACTTTATTGATTGCCATGGTAGTTTTCCATTCAAAAGATACAGTAACATATAACCTACTGATTCTAAATCATCTCTTCTACTTGGTGTTATACCCTGATGCACATTTAAACTTGCATATCGAGCAGTTCCGGTTAATTTACGACCCGAATCTTGTTTGAAATGCTTATTATGTTTGTCTACATATCTTCGTGCCAAACCAAAATCTATTAAATAAACTAGATTTGTTTTTGGGTCAATTAGAAAATTATCTGGTTTTATATCTCTGTGAATTATACCAAGATTATGAATAGCCTCTAACCTTCTCAACATCTGTAAACCAATACCTATTACTGTTTTTAGAGAGAAACTACCATTACATTTTTGTCTAAGGCCTTCCAAAGAATCTCCAAGAAGATCAATTACCATATAATTAAATATGCCCTCTTGTCCAAAAGATCTCAATTTCGGAATACCAATACAGTCTTCTAACAACTTATATAGCTTTGCTTCATTCTTAAGTAGTGAACTTTCTGAACTCTTTTCTATTTTAATAGCTATATGATCATTATTATTTGTATTGACACCTGAAAATATCTTTCCAAAAGATCCCTCTCCAATCTTTGATGTTATTCTATATTTACCTTCTACAATTAATGTCATTGATTGTTTATCTTCATGCGTCATCTTTATATAATGATACTCATCTCTATTTATCCGTCGTAACGCTTTATTGCTTTATTATTAAATCACACTAAGTCTATCATATCCAAATATTACAAACATCATATTAGTGAAAAATTGATTTTTGTCATATCCTAAACACTCCCAACATATTAACTACAATGCCCATTATATGCGATAAACCGTATAATAGTACCGATTATAGCCACGAGTGGAATGAGATGACATCAGGCAATTTTGATCTCAGCGATTTTCAAAAATGGGCAATCAAATATATGATGGAAGGACAACATGTTCTTATTACTGCACATACCGGCTCAGGTAAAACTCTTCCGGCAGAGTTTATGATTAAAATGTTTACACAACTTCGAAACGATAAAAAGAAAGTAATTTATGCTTCACCTATCAAAGCACTATCTAATCAGAAACTTCATGATATGCGGATTAAATACCCTGATATCTCATTTGGTCTCTTAACCGGAGATGTTAAAGATAATCCGGATGCTGATGTATTGATTGTTACCACTGAGATTTTAAGAAATACTCTATTTAATAAGAGAATTGCCGAAGAGACTTCAACTGAAATGCCGTTGTCATTCAATATTGATTTAGAATCTGAGCTAGGAGGTGTTGTCTTTGATGAGGTACATTATATTAATGATCCTCATAGAGGTTCTGTTTGGGAACAAAGTATTCTTCTTCTCCCACCACATGTACAAATATTGATGCTTTCTGCAACGATTGATAAACCAGAATCTTTTGCTGCTTGGGTTCAAGGGGAAAAAGAAAAACAAGCTATTGAAATTGGCATTGACCCTAAAATTGTTGCATTGGCACCAACATATGAACGTGTTGTTCCGCTTACTCATTATATGTGGCTTTCTACACATCCTAGTATGGCAAAAGCGGTAAAAAAAACAGAGATCGAGCCACTTATGAAATTGTGCAATAAACCACTTGTTATTAAATCTGCATCTGGAGAATATAATCACTCAAATTATGGTGATATTTCCAACATAAAATCATTTATGTGGAAGAATCGTATTAGGGTAAAGCGTCCTTATCTTTTGAATAGCATGGTCCGATACCTCAAAGCCAATGACATGCTTCCTGCAATCTGCTTCGTCTTTTCAAGAAAACATGTTGAACTTGCTGCAAAAGAAATCGAGGTTTGTTTGTATGAAGATGGAGATGTTAAATCATCTACAGTTGAGAAGGAATGCAGAAAGATTCTTATGGATAAGCTTCCAAATTATAGAGAATATCTTGATCTTAAAGAGTACACAGAAATGATCGCTTTACTTGAGAAAGGTGTAGCTATTCATCATGCAGGTATTATGCCGGTTCTTAGAGAAATGATTGAATTGCTATTTGATCGCGGATATATTAAACTACTCTTTGCAACTGAGACATTTGCTGTTGGTATTAATATGCCTACTAAAACTGTCATCTTCTCAAGTGTCGATAAATGGGATGGAAACGGAAGAAGGATTCTTTATCCTCATGAATATACTCAGATGGCAGGAAGAGCTGGTAGGAGAGGATTAGACGATATTGGTCATGTGATCCACTGCTGCAATTTGTTTGATATGCCAACCTCAGTAGACTATAAAAATATGCTATGTGGTCCCCCACAAAAACTTACATCAAAGTTTAAAATATCATATGGACTCATTCTTAGTGTAGTTAGCTCTGGAAACCCTAGCCTTGATAAAATAGAGAGTTTCGTTTCTCAAAGCATGATTTCCAAGGATATTGCCAAGGAAGTAGATTATCATAGCAGGACTATCGAACAACTTGACTCAAAGTTAGAATTATTGCGATCTAATCTAAAACATCTTACCACCCCACAAGAAGATCTTGAAAAATATATTGAACTCAAAGAAACAATTAACAATATGAGTCAAAAACAGAAAAAGAAAGCGAGTCGAGAAATGATAAATATTGAACAGACACACAAATCACTTTCAAGAGATGTAGATGTAATCAGCCGACTATCAGAAACAGAAAAAGAAATTGAATCACAACAAACATATCAACAAAACGCTGTACGGTACTTGTCAGATGAAGTAAAGCGAGTTTGTTCAATTCTTCTGGATAATAATTTCATTGTGGAATCAGATAATGGGTATAGTGTCACAGAATTGGGTTCTATTGCCAGTCAATTGCAAGAAATGCATTCACTTGCATTTGCACGAGTTGTAAAAGAAACTGATTACTTTAAAGACTTCACTCCCTCTGATATTGCTGGATTATTGTCAGTATTTACTAATATTAGGATCCCAGAAGAAACCATGATTCATTTCCCTGATACTGATAAAGAACATGTTAACGCTGCATGTACAAATGTAAAGAAGTACATAGAGGAATCACAACAAACAGAGGTGACAGCTAGAATAAATACAGGTGAAAATGATGATGTACACTACAATTTGGTATCGTCTGTAATGGAATGGTGTTGCGCTGATGATGAACTTAGTTGTCGGCACATAATTAATAATCTAGTAACAGAAGATAGTCAACTATTCCTTGGTGATTTTGTAAAAGCTGTTCTTAAGATTAATAATTGTGCAACAGAACTGGAAAAAATTGCTGAAATGACAAATAATATCCCTTTGCTTGAAAAACTATCACAACTTCATAGTATGACTCTAAAGTATGTAGCGAACAATCAATCACTTTATATTTAAAAATCACTAAAAAATTGAATTAAATAGAAAACATTTTTATTATTTCAACTATCAAAGAACATATGTTATCAAAAATGGCAAAACATGAAATCTTCAGAATTAAATTAACGCCTAACCTTGCGTCTGAGTGGGGCGAAGTAACAACTGAATGGAAAAGAACACTAACAACCGGCAAAGAAGCAATTATTCGAGTAACAAATACTATATCATGTGGTGATGCATATGTTGATATTGATGAAGAACAATATCAAGAATTACTTTTAAAATCTGATCAAGATGTTATGTTGACTCATTATGACGGAGGATTTGAAAATTATGGTTATGGTATAGGCAAGGTAACCGTTACATGCTGCAATGAATATGTTTTAAATGAACAAGAGAAAAATGAGGTATATCGAAGTATATACAAATGGGACCTAGTTTATAGAGAAAAGTCCAGCGATTCTGAATCTGATTCAGGATCTGAAATGGATCAGGCAAAATTGAAAAGACACACATGGATTTGCAAAGGCGAATATCATAAATTGCATGGAGGATTTACAATAAAAAAATAATTGAATGATATTTAATTAATTATTTTCTTCTATCGTAGCTATTCTTACCTTTTTTCTTAAATTATGTTCATCTATGAATGAGTGAAATGTAAATAATCGTTTTTCATATGTCATTGCATTGGCTTCTGTCTTACATGTACATACTTTTCTAACCACTGGAAAGTATACAGACCAACTGTTTTCGTCTACATCAATTATATATCCCTCTTGAGGCCCCGACATTTTTCCTGATTCGACGTCTACCAATATTTCTACGTCTGATTGAACTCGCCTAATTGATTTCATATCTTTATTTACCCAATCAAGAGAATCTTTTACCAATTTAATTCTACTGCTATCTATTTCATAACCAGATATTTCCAAAATTGCACACATATTATATACGTCTATTAATCGTCTTATTGGACTTGTAATATGTGCATATAACCTGGAACCAATTAAATCATGAACTTTTGTCTCAGTTGTATAGCAGCCTCCAGACGACCCCCATGCCCTAGCTATTGTTGTAATATCTTTTGGTAAGCTACTTGGTAATTCCTTTGAAGACTTTATTTGCAAAGATCTGAATATACCGTCATCTGTTTTAGACAGCTTTGTTGCAGCTTCTATGTTCATAAGAAGCATCATATATTGTACTAATTCGTGGCTATCGGCTATTGTGTCTAGAAGATGATTTTTATTATTTAAATCAATTATTGTAGCCATGGCTAATTTATAACCAGGTGCATTACTTAGCTCTCCTTGTTCATATGCAAAGTTACTTGATAGGTTCACAACTGCTACATTGAAGGTCGTATTTATAATTTGTCCTGACTCGATTACTAGATCCATACAAAGTGTTATTTTATCGGTACCTGATTTAAGACTACACAATCCTGATGATAATGCAGCTGGAAGCATTGGTCTTTGTCTATCAGGAAGATATATTGTAGAAACACGAGCACCAATGTGATGCCATAGATCTAGATGGTCAATCCATATAGGTACATTAGCTATGTAGACAGATAGTGTAATAGAACCATTGTCATTTTTTTTACAACTAAATGCATCATCTATATCCTCGCAACCATCTGGATCAATTGACATAATATATTCATTTCTTCTATCAAGGTAAGGTTTATTTCCTAAAACATTCTCTAATTCAACACCTTTCTTGATAATAGATTTAAATGTGTCTTTTGTAAACTTCTGAATTGGTTGACTAATATCCTTGCATCTGAGCATATATTCGCAGTAAGCATCAATATCAGATACATAACCAATTGTCTCAATGAGCTGACCCTCGGGATGTTTTTCTTCCCAATTGAGAAACTTAAATGATACAAATCTGTTCAATTTCCTCTTGCTAAATGAGGTATTTTTATCTTCAAATGGTACCAGGAATACTGGCAATGATTTATCGTTTGGAATGCATTTATAGAATAGCTTGTTTTTCTTTCTACCGAATGTGCTACCATTTAATACTAATACACCTGGTATAGATTTTGACCGATATGGTGAACATCTCTGTATAAATCTACCGAAACATATATCTCCGGTGATAATTTTTTCACCTACAGGGTCTATTGTTGGTGCATCCCCATCGCCATCCCATATATAGTTTGAATATCCTCTATCATTTGCTTTGAACTCCATTGTTTATTGAATATAAATAATAGAGATGATTTTAATCAATTTTCCTTTTTAACAGTATTTTCAGATTCTATATCGGGTTTAACTGTTGAATCAATAATTTCTTCGACATGAACCTGTGCAAATTGTCTTTTAACATTTTGTGTTTGCAAGAAGCGCATACATAGTTTTGGTAGAATAGCAACATTGTTCATATAAGTTCTATATCTGAAGTTAGCAGTTGTTGTTTTCTCTCCATAAGATAGTGAATACCACCAGAATGCAGGAATATAGATCATCTGTCCTTTTGAAACCTTAACTTCTAGACATTTAATTTTATCAAAGTCTGGTTTATACTGCTGTTGAACATTCCAAGGGTTGACTGGAGATCTAAACTCAAAGTTTTCATAATCACTGTTAGAGTATAAATATTTTCCACTTTTTGGAGGTGCCAGTTTAATAGAGATATCTCCTTCGGTTACCATAATATAATTTCGATAATCAACTGTATATCTAAATGGAGTTTTTGTATTATTAGATGCAGTTGTAAAGTCATACATACAATTACTTACCATATATGGTCGTATAAACGAATCATTATATCTGAATAGTTTTATCATACCGGTTTCATCTAAAAAGTCATCATTATTTTCGATCAAGTATTTGGATTTTTTGTCTTCATTAACAGCCGATAATGCAGAAGCATATGATAAGGGTATATATAACTCTTCGTCGTCAGTTAATTCGCTAGTTACATCACGTATCTTTACTTCGAAAGCACCATATGTATCTCGTATATTTTCACGCGTACATGATTCTAATAGTCTATCATTTGGATAATCAAAGATAACCGGTTGTCGAAGATCGCAGACTTCTTCTAATTTATCTTTTGATGGTTGTTCTATTTCATATACCTCCAAGTCTTCACTTGTCTTAAGATGAAAGTGTACATGTAAGTATATGAACAAAACTAAACAAAAAATTAGTAAGGTAAGTATAATCTTCATCTAATTACCAATGATTTTTTCTTTCTAAATCCTGAACGCTCATCTAATCTATTTTTGGAGCAAGTACGAGTTTTAAGTAACTATCTTCTTCAATATCATATATCATAAACAATGGTTTATTGCTGCTTAATTCAAGCTTAACTTCGTGAGCTAACTTGTTAAATGCTGTCATACGCTTAATATAACGTAGTGAAAACGAGGCATTAAGGTTTAATCCTTCTACAATTCCATAGTCAATGAGCTGAGAATCTTCCAGACTCAACTTTGCTGTCATACTTCCGTCATCTCCTGATGCACTCATTAATACTTGATCTTCTGACATATCGAATGATAACACCTCATCAAATATTTCGAATTGTGATACAAGATCAGTCAATTTTTTAGAAGTGATAATTATATCAATATCTGAATCATCTGAGGGAATATCCATAAGATCGCTGCCTCCGTCAAATGTTGGAAGTTCAAAATATTTATCACATGTTTTTTCTCCTCCCTTAAAATCCATCTGCAATTTGCAGCCATCTCCATTAATATTTATCTCAATATTTTGATCTGGTTTATATGTTGATAATACTTTTTGAAATATACGTGAAGGGACACATACCATTTCTTGGTCTTCTGCATCACGTTTGTAAGATGTAAACCATTTATCTGTTAAAATCGCATCAAATAAACAAACATGGCTGCTGTCCATCCCTTGCATATGAAGACCATTTTCATTAATATAAATATTAATTATATCAGTAAGTCCGGATAGGTTTCCGAACAATACATCAAACTTAGCTGCTTTTTTAGAATCTTCGATAGTAAGCTTCATCGTTGGTTGTCTTGGTTGATATATATGTGTAATGTTAACTATATATCAATTTTTTTAATTTATTCAAACCCTGAAACTACTTCACTATTTACACTCTCACCAGAAGTAACATTCTCGTCATTATTCTCTGCATTTGAGTCGTGATTCTTATTTTCTTCACCGTAACCAAGTGTAGCTGTTTCCAAATCAGCAGTTATATCTTGAATCTCTTGTGATACCGCGTGCGATGCTTCTTGTGATACCTCTTGTGATACAGTAGTATTCGCTCTGAAAGACTCTACTTTTTGACTATTACTTAAAACACTTGATTGGATTGTGAAAACAATATCCTTTAGTTTTTTAAGATCTGTAATATCTGTACTCATTTCAATCATTTTATTTTTCAGAATCTCGATTTTTTTATGCAATTCAATATTTTCCCTTTCCAATATAGAAAAATTATTATTGTTTTCTTGCTCGCGAATCTCTTTATTTTCTATAACATCATTTGTTGTAGAAGGTGATTCCGAACCACCTTCAATTACTCTCAAACGTTTCTCATGGTCCTCTAAAATCTGCATAGGGTTAACTCTATTACGCTGCACTGCCTGTTGTTGTTGCGGTTGTTGCTGCTGTTGCGGCCTTTGCTGTTGCTGTTGCTGAGGCCTTCCTCTATTAGAAGATTGGGGAGGCACGGATGATTGTGCTCCTCTACGTCTTTTTGCTGCCGAAATTGATGCTGCACTACTCATTATATACAATAGTTTGGTAGGTAATTTCTAAATACTTTACGCGCGCATTTTCATTGCAACCTTAATATGATGTTTATAATTATCTACGTTGATATCATCTATTTTATACTCATTTATATTATCGTGCTTTGTGGTAACATTTATTTTAGGGAATGGATATGGTGTTTGCTTAATCTGTTCAGATAATGCTTCATAGTGATCATCGTAAATATGACAATTTCCTAAATAGTAAATAAACTCGTGTGCTTCTAGGTCACAATGCTTAGCAATAATGTGCGTAAGAAAAGAGTAGGATGCAATATTAAATGGTACACCCAGGCCAACATCACCACTTCTTTGATACAAACTACATGAAAGCTTATTCCCAATGACATTAAATTGACACATAACATGGCATGGAGGTAATGCCATTTCATCTAATTGACACGGATTCCATGCAGACATAATTATACGTCTTGATGACCTAGTCTCTTCATTTTTCAATTGATCAATAATATATTGCAATTGATCTACACCTTTTCCAGTATAATCATCTTCACAATTAGTATATTTTGCATTAAAATGTCTCCACTGGTGTCCATAAACAGGTCCAAGATCATCAATTGCATTTTCAGTAAGACCTCTTGAATCTAAGAACTCTCTTGATGCATTTGCATTCCATATCTTGACATTAACGTCTTTTAGTTTGCGATTATCAGTATCGCCGTTCATAAACCACAGTAACTCCTTAAGACATGTTTTCCATGCAACCTTTTTTGTAGTTAGTAATGGTAGTGAACCATTTTCTAGAGAGAAATGCATAGCAGAACCAAATACGGCTTTCACTCCGCCGTTTCTAGAAGTAATCTCTTCACCGTGATCTAGAATATCTTTAATAAGTGTAATATATTGATTCTCATCGTGACGCTCGCCACGTTCGTCGATTTTCAAACTATCAAGAGCCCTCTTTAGCATTATAAAGGATATGTAACGATCATTTTAATTTCTTTTTATAACACATATGGAAAAAGCCACAGACGTTGTAAAGTCGATTCCAAATGATGCATCTGGATTCATGAAAACTGTTTTTGACTTTGATGAGGATAGTAAAGCAGAAATGTTCAACTTATTGCAATATATGGTTCTTGCAGTAATCCCATGTGTTATCATCCTTAAGGCAGTACGGATTTTAGTGCCCGAGGAAGATGAAAGTAAAGGTAGCATTGAAATTGGAGCCGAAATTATTGCCCAGATTGCTTTTATGGCAATGGCAATGTATTTTTCTAACAAAGCCATTCGATATCTACCTACTTATAGCGGAACTAATTATATGGGTGGCACTGATTTAACCGGCTTTATGCTACCATTTATGGTATTACTTCTTACTATGCAGACAAAAGTAGGAGCTAAAGTAAATATTTTATTTGATCGTGTTATGGATTTATGGCATGGTAGATCTGAAGACGCAGTTTATGTAAAAGATGCAAAAAATAATGTCAGGGTATCTCAGCCTCTTGCAGGAAGTCATTCGCCAAGTCAGGCTGATACTTTAGACACTATGCAACTTCTACCAAGTAATCCTGGCGCAACAATGCAGATTCCCAACATTCAGCCACAACAGAGTCCTGAGTTCAACAATATGTATCAAAATCAGGTAACTCAAATGCCAGGTGCTGCGACTCCAGGAGGAATGGAATCATTTGGCAACCCCGAGCCAATAGCTGCAAACGGGGTTCTTGGTGGTGGAGGATTTAGTAGTTGGTAATTAAACATTATTTAGTCCTTGTACTAGTGAATTATTCGCATTATCTGGTAATTTATTATCATTACCAGATAGTATCTCATTAATATTAGATTCTCTATGATCAGAATGTAATTCTGGTTCTTCGTTCCATGTAATTCTTAGACCTTTTGGAAAGAAACACCATTTACTCAATGTATATAACCATATACACAATGCGATTACAAATATGAGTGTTGCACAAGCAGCCCATCCAATTAGCCAATCATAAAGTGGTTCTGACTCCATATAATCATCGCATTTATCAATACTATCAATGGTTAATGCGTATAGCGGAATCATAAATATTCCCAATATTTCGCCAACTAACATGCGGATTTTATGGTGTTGAAATCTGTTAAGGAAGAAGATAAATACGATATATACCCATAAGAGATCTAATCCACTAATAATAGCGATTTGTTTTTGACATTTACTATCTCGATCATGATTATAGATTGTCATAATGTATGCAATACATGTAGTTATTGTTATTGAACCAAAGAATATTGCAGCTGCGTACCATAGTCTTTTCCACATTCCGGCATGAGTTTCACGAGCATTTAAAAGGGGCACATCAATGCTTTGATGAAACATTATTGCTTATATATAATGCAAATTGTCACACAATATATAACTATCAATTTTTGACATTATCATCAATTAATGTATTTTTCGCAATTGTTTTGATAATTCTATTTTCATTTGTATCATCTTGTACATCACTCATTAATGATTGTACAAGTTGAATGTATTCTTCTCGTCCTGTATCAGTATCTTTCCAATTTGGATTTGACTTTTCCCAATCTGTTATAGCTGATCTGTGTTTTTGTGCCAGATCGCCAATTGCGGTTTTTACTCGTTCTTTGCTACTATCTTTTTCCCATTCATTATTTTCCTTGATATACAAGGTTTCTCTTTTTACATCAGTGCAATGAATTGGTCGTTTATATGTTTCTAGTTGATTCAGTCCGTTTATAAAAACGCTGCTTATTCCGTCCATAAGACCATTATCTCTGATATAATTAATATCAGATAGTTGTATTTTCAATGATTCAAGAAAATCTGACATATTAATTGCATCTTTGCACTGTTCATTTAAAAAGACATTTATATTGAATCGATTATTATTATTATTTCCCAATCGAGGGATCATATCATTAATAATTTTTGTTTGATCTCTTAACTGTTCTGCTTGAGTTTTCATATGAGACATCATTTCTTTAACAAGAATCTTCATATCATCAGGAGCTGTTTTTGTTTTGCTAACAATATTATTTTCAAATATGTCTTCTTTTTCTAAACATTTTTTTTGATGTCGCCAAAGGCCAGATCTCGATTTATAACTCTTTGAGCACATACTACATCTGTGTAGGTTTTCAACAGACTTACTATGTGACCCATGTAGATACATATTTTCTTGTTGCTGATTTGTTGCTGACGTTGCCGATTCGTGTTTACGTGTGGACAAATGTTGCTCCCACAAAAACTTTTTGCTACACTTATAGTGACATATCTTGCAGTAATATTTTGACTGCATATTTTTGCATGTTTTTTGTTGCTGAATATGCATTACTATAGCAACAGATAAATATGCATTTAAGTTTTTTCAACAAAAGTTATCGTGTCAATTGTTTTTATATTTTTTGAGTTTTAGAGCATTTACCTAGCAAACACGTTTTTTTTATTTTTTATAGACCCATTCTTGTTTAGTATTTCTATTTTGGACATGTCCAATTTAAGATTTCCCAGTCTAGGATTATAACTAAAAAAAATGTGTTTATTTAGACAACCCTACATAACTATTATAACCTAGGATATTAACTATTTACATAGAACAAGGTAAAATGATGTCAAGTGTCAATGTCTACGCTATGTAATCGTAGCTCTTAAAAATATGAAATTACTTTATCAAGTTACACTTCTTTATAAATACAAAAATGCTTTGCTGCTTTAATTCAAGAGACAACAATACCCCGCATATAATGCAGATCCCAGAGAGAAAAGTCCTATTACTAGGTTCATCTATGATTGGTAAAAGTACGTTTGCTTATAATTTATTCTATAATAGAAAAAGACGCGGTGTGCCAAGATGTACAATAGGAGTAGATGTCGTTTCGATAGACCTACATGGTGAAGGAGGAAAACTTAGAGCAGTTATGTGGGATTGCGCAGGTAACCCTAATTATAGTGGCTTGGGAAAAGATTATTGGATAGATGCAACACATGCAATTATATTTGGATCTAAGAATAATACAAATCATAAGTGGTATTATAACGCTCTATCCAAAGATATTAAGATTATAGAATTACTTGATTATGACCAAGATATAGAAGATATAGAAGATTTTAGAGAGAGAAAAGATTGGCTATATGAACAAATATATGATTAACCTTACATTACAATTATTTTCAAAAAGAATATTTGTAATGAGCTGTGCGCTGTGGGATTTGAACCCACGAATGCGAACATATCACGGCCTTAACGTGACCCCTTAGACCACTCGGGCAAACGCACGTCATTATCACTCTAATATGTACCCTTGGTACCAATATAATTTATTATTACCTCTTTAAGTATATTATTCACTTTTCCAATTAATAAAAAAACCCACCCTATTTTTATTTTTATTTTTGTTTTTGTTTAATCCTCTCGGGATAATCTATATGTTATATCTGCAAATGCCCAAAGTACAATGCATGCTATAATAATTGTCTCTGCTAATACTGTCATCTTCTTGTTATGTTAACTAAAATTGTAATTGTTTGATAGATTTATATTTACAAGACATCTATTGTTCATTTTTTTTTACACTTTTTTATTTTACTGGATTTTTTATGGTGGTATCTATTTTAACATTTGCTTTATTTAAACTACACCAAAAAATGTAAAATATAATTAAAAGAATAGCTTATCTTTCATTTTTTCAAAAACTCATCCATCAATACACACAACATCAAAAAAACTTAAATAATAATGAGCATTACGCTGTAATATGGAAGAGCGTGGAGATACGAAGTTGTATAAGATTGAAGCAGAATATAAGAAATCTATGTGGCAGAATGAGGCATGGGTAAACAAGCTTAGTAACGGTAAAATTGTTACATACGTAGTATGTAATTGCTTTAGATGGGGATCGTTCGAGATAGAATTAACTGATAAAGAAAAAGAGGCTATACTGAAAAACAAGGAAGAAATCAAATTGTGTGATTACAACATAAGTGAAGCAGAGTTGTGGGATGGAGTGTCACATGATGAGGAAATTAAAGATGAACTTAGTTATAATAGTGACGAATTAGAGGAGATCAAGAAACTCTTATTTTATTCGAAGGAGGATGATGAGTTTAAAGATGAAGATGAGTATGTTACTTGCGATGAATTAGAAGTTAATGGGTGGGATTTGGATGATACCGAATATTGCATTTATGGTGGATGTACGTTATCTGAACTTTAATATCACAATATGATTTTTGTCCCTTTATTGTTATTTGCATCTAATACGGCTGGTTAATTAGTATTTTATTAGTAGAGATCTACTAATAAAAATAATCGTCTTAGATGTTAGAAGATGGTATTAAACTCGCCATTTCTTAAAAAATTGATTTAAAGCCATTACACTAGATACATGTAGAAACAATGACTACAATCGCAGATAACACGAGCAACAACAGCAGCACTAATAACTCCGTCGTCGAGGAAGTCGACCAATTGGAGCTTCAATGGAAGAATATGGAACTATCTCTATCTACATTTAAGACGCAAGTAACCGCTTTGCAACAGCAACTTCGCTCACTAGAGAAGGCAACGCGTCGCCAAGTCAAGCAGCTTAAAAAGGAGGCATCTAAGAGTAAGAATAGAGGTAACCGAGCCCCATCCGGTTTCGCTAAGCCTTCCAAGATCTCCAATGAGCTATGTTCATTTATGGGCAAGGAGGATGGCGCAGAGGTAGCCCGCACTGAGGTTACCAAGTTTGTCATCTCTTATATCAAGGAAAACTCTTTGGCTGAGTCAAAGGACATTAAGCCCGATGAGAAATTGAAGGTGCTTCTTGGAATTAGCGATGAAGATAAGGTAACCTACTTTAATATTCAGAAGTTCATGAATAAGCACTTCACTAAGTCTAAGAAGAAGCTTGCCGAGGCTGCCGAGGCATCAGCTTAAACAAACATACAATTAATTAAATAGAATAAAAAATATAGCAAATACATTTTTTATTTCAACCGTTATTAAATAAATACCTATGGTATAATGCCAAGAATAGGTTGTATGTATGCAGGATCAAGTGGCTCTAGCCGTGGATGCAATAAAAACAGTCCAGGAAATGGAAATGGGAAGTGGCAGGGTCTTCCCGGATTAACCAATATGCGAAGTAGTTTGGTGATACCCACTAAAAAACGCGCAAATGGTAACAAGAGAGATTATGTTTTCTGTGTCAATCAGCTTGCAGGAGGCGTAGGAAAACGTTCGGGTCAGTTTGTCTCAGGAGCAGACGGCGTTAAGGATTGTACTCCAACACGCGATATTGACTATTTTATAAATATTTTAAATGTATATGCTGCTTCTAAAGGACTCTTATTTGGTCTAAAAGGAATAACAGAGACAATTCGTCAAGATATTGAAGGTGTGAACGGAACATTCGTGGACTATGATGACTTTCTTGGTTCTGAGACAGACAAAAAACTACAGAAGGAGGTAAGGGAAGCTATTAGCATAATAAACGCTCTGAAAATAAATATTGGTGTCTTGAGCAGCGCAGATAAACAATTACATGTAGCGACGATGCTCACTCAATTGCATAAAGAGGAACTAGAATTAGCTGATTTTGGAGTATTTGTATTAGGAGGCAAAGCTACGGCCTATGGAACAAAGTATACTGAACAAATACCAATTCTTGCTGTATTTGCAGGAGGTTACGCGGAAAAGTGCTCCGATGTTCCCAAAGCGTTCTTAGCTGCCAACCCATACGCGCAGACCCCCCTCCAACCTGCGTTAGGGGTAGTTAATACGAATGGATCTGTTGTTCCTGGTACCAACCTAACGGATATCATCACATCTCTCAACACTTTTTATGTGAACTACCCGAAAAGCAACCCCTTCCCTTGGGTTAATAAAAATGTAAAGTTGGGTCAGGCAGCATGTGCCGCCATGACGATGTACCAAGATTTCACGAACGCCAGTATGACACTAACTATTGCTGGCACATCTATCCCTCTGCCGACAGCTGACAGCTCCACCGAAAATAGCCCCGTTGGGTGGGAGTGGGTCACTGACACTACAGTTAGTGACTACAGAAAAATATTCGATCCATTCGAGTCCACTATTATGTCCGGTGTTTTGGGGTATGGGTATAACAAAAGTTCATCTACATTCTCGAATAGGGTTTTGGGAAGCAGCGATGATAATACTCCAGCTGGTGTTATAGTACGACGTGCCTTCGACTACGCCAATTTCATGGGATCGCCGGGAACAGCTGATTATGCATTCCAACAGCTTAGTGGTCTTGCTGCAAACGAAAGTCCAATTGTATTTAATGTATTACTTGGGTATAAGATTTTCAAAAACAACGATGGTTTTTGGGCGACCGATAGATCGCAATATTCTCTCTCTCTGATTGAAGGGCTGGAATGCAATGAAGGCTAATGAAAAAATAGCATAGTGAAATACTTGTTCAATATGCTAATCCAGAGTATTCATCAATTTATTTGCCTAATTTGCTCAGCTTACAAGGTCCATTGTATATAAGCTTGCTACCTACAAAGAACCATTTATGTTTCTTCAGTTTCTCTTCATCACAATCAGAATCCGAGTTAGATTCTGAGCCACTTGAATGGCATATCTCTTCTTGACTCCATGCATAAAAGAAGAAAACAATGAAAAATGCAAAAAAAATTAGTCAACGATATTATCTCTCCAATAGATATTTTAAGTTTTTAGGAAGAAGAACAGATGCATCCACCAATACGAAGCGTAAACGCATGACATTTAAATTACCGGTATGATCTTCTTAGTCTCATACCAGTATATGTTGTGCCTACTCGACGTAGTTCTCTATTACTGAGCCCTCTCATGTGACATTCGCCTGAAATAAGGCACACGCATAAGGCTGTTAGTAGTACTATTATAAATATTGAACTCATAATAGTACTGCATGTTTTATAATAACTACACTCCTCAATTAAAATGCCTAGTAATAGGTCTATAATAATTTCGCTAATAATTTCGTCGTCGTCGTTATCATCTTTGCAATAACACATTGTAGTTCCAATGACTAAGAACAACATGAGTATGTATATTTTTATGGTAGGTGACTTCATTTATGTATAATAAAAGTAGCTTTGTATGACAAGTATAAATCAATTTTTTAATTCGTAATGCTAATTCGAGCAATTTTTTTTAATCTTAAATATTAATGGAGTCGCCTCGTAGAATAAATATACCTCTCGATGAAAAATCATGTTGCGTTTGTGCTGTATGTGGAAGAAAAATACAATACAAACGATTTTCGTTAATAATATTGGGTGGTTTAGTGTCATTAGCTCATCCAGAGATTCAAAACTTTATTTACATACCTCTAGTAGCATTTGTTTGTGCACTGGTAATATTTTGGAACTTTCCAATTTTGGTTTTATTTACTAACTCTAGACCACTTTATTATGAGGATTTGTTTATTGAAGATAGAAATGAGATACAGATGGATGTTAACCAGCAACTTAGAGAGAAGTTTGAATCTAGATTCCAGTGTGTATTGATAGCAACAAACTCATTGTTTGTTGCAGCACTATCAGATTATTGGTTTTATCAATTTACAGGAACAAATGATGTGTCATATGTTGCTTTAATGGGAATTACTGGAGGAATTGTAAAAATATTTCAAATTGTTAATCACACAACAGGTAGCATTGTTCTTGCGATTACAAAAAGGGTTTTAACTAGTGAAAGAGAGATTGTAACCCATAGCATTGAGATTATAGATATACCCGAATATAGTGGTGATGCCATATAATATGATATTGAATAATAGAAAAATGAATCTTTTAATATGAGAGAATGTATGAAATATCGAAATGCCTGTAGTGCTTATTATATTTGCGGTAATTGGAGTGTGTTTATTCATAACACTCATATATGAAGACCATATGCATCGGTCAGAGACATAGCGCTCTTTTGGTATAAGTTTTCTAAAAAAAATGTGTGTGAAATTGTAAAGTTTTAGATGTGTAGTTTTTTGATCATATTAATTGAAATGAGATATCGGTAGCAAATATAAATAATGGGGGTCTACGGGGGGTTCCCCCGGCCAAAAAATTGAAAAGTAAGATGGTGATAAGGAGAAGTGTAATCAAGAAGAATAAATTGAACTAAAAGTTAAAAGTTTTAAAATGAGTATGAGTATGAAGATATCGGGAACGAGTTTAAGTAAGCT
>Ga0209092_10000012_pt1 | contig 149466 bp, 200 predicted proteins | sample FraStrMetagenome_FD_187446 | JGI IMG/M metagenome (GOLD analysis project Ga0209092, IMG submission 187446) | Marine eukaryotic phytoplankton communities from Arctic Ocean - Fram Strait ARC3M Metagenome (SPAdes) (version 2) | ecosystem: Environmental > Aquatic > Marine > Oceanic | place: Fram... | reverse complement strand
TGCTTTACCACCACCTGCCAACACATCACGGAGTTCGCGTAGAGCATTGATTGCTTCGCGTGTGCCCTTAACCCCACCGTAGATAACCTTATCTTCGATGTGAGTCATGTGAGTGTTCTTGTTCTCTGTTAAATCTTTGAATGATTCCATTAGAAGTTTATCTTATCCTTATGTTGTATATCTGCTTCTACCCCTAGAAACTTCTTGAGTTTAAGTATACCACCTTTTAAGAAGGTTGTCACCTTTCTCCAAGTATTACTCATCCATCCACGAATAGTCTTTAGTAGTTTGAGTTCTTGTAGTTCAATACTCTCATTGATATCATCAGAACCCTGCATAGAATCAACGATCAAGGATATAACCGACCAAAAGTTATATTCACCTGTACCACCTTTCTTGTTGGTGGGTGACTTCAATGCCGTCAAAGTTCTCTGTGATGTTTTGAATCTTGCCTGTAGTCTCATAGCATTGGCAATCTTGAGACAATAGTCATCATCATCAATACTATGTATAGATACCTTACTACCATCAGCAGTTGCCACCAACATATACTCAGATGCGGCAGGACTATCCTGTCCGAACTTTTCGTAACCTGACATTGCTTCTTTGGCAAACTCAATCTTGAACGACTTAGACTCTTTGAATAGTGCCCCAAGTTCTTTCATACAATCCTTGTGTGCTTTCTCTGCCCTGTTGACAACTTCGTTGGTACCTGACTTGATCAAAGGTCTTATCTTAGTAGGTGCTAGAGTGTTCTTGACGAATCCTTCTAGTACATCAGTAGTCTTCTTGTATTGGGGGGACTTGCTTAGATCAGTGTTACTGTTCTTGACTGCCGCTTCGAATGTTGCCGTTGATTCTGACTTACCACCAGACATCAATTGCGCCAAACCGATCTTAACAGAGAATCGCATATCCCCGATCAGTACGTCTGTCTTTGGCGTAATGTCAGTACCACCATGTGATTTCCAGAACGGAGTAAGGGATGCTTTCGCACGACCATACTGTTCGGCATTCTTGTTCTTTAGGTCGGGATACTTTGATAATACATAACGTGCAATATTTCTACCTGCGCCAAGAGCAATAGGACTGTCTTGGATAGCAGTGAATATCTTAGGAGTGATACCATGTTTGGCAGGGTCAGTGATAGGTCTATCGGTGAGTTCATAAAAACCCATTACGATAGACGCTTCGTAATCCTCTGCCTTTAAACTTTCAGTTAAGTAAGTATTAAATTTCATACAAATTCCTATAAATTAGTTTAGTGTTTCCACACTATAGCACTATTTATACAAGTTGTACAGAACTATTTTCCTCAATGTACTGATCAATCGTATCTAATAGTGGACGCACCCAGTTATCACGATGTTCGATGAACACTTGGGGTTCGCTATTATCAACAGAAATGATGGTCACTAACTGAGTGATAGGCATTCCTGTGCGTTCTTCCCACATGATTGCATAGGCAGATTCTTGCATGAAGTAGTTCTTGATCCAGTCAAGACGTTTGGGTTTCATAGAAGTCTTGTAATCGATGATAGACAACTTGCCATCAAAGACACCCACGCAATCCACACGACCTGCCACACCCAGATGGGTAGAGTACAAAGGTGCTTCTTGAGCATAGACTTTAGTAAGACGCTCATCAAGGATTGGTTTCAATGCAAGGAAAGAACCGATCAGATCAGGAGTACGTTTGGTCAACTTCTGTTCACCAGTATCGATGTCAGTTGCCATGTACTTATCCCAATTAGGATCGTTGTTGACATACTTCTCACAGATCTCGTGAACGGATGTACCACGCGTAGACGCACGATACGAAATTCGGTTTGCTTCTTTCTCACCCACACGTTTGCGCCATTTAGCAATGGAGTCTCTAGATAGTATAGACAGTACGGTAGTGATAGAAGGTAGTTTGAATCCATCAGGGGTAGCATATGTTCGACCCATTTCTGTAGTCGTTGCTTCCATCTCATGTAATTCGATTGGTTCATGTATAAAATTCATAATATATCTCAGTAGTTAAGTAGTAAGTATAACACAACATCCGTGTCGTGTCAAGGTTTAATGTGCCTCAAATAGAAATATATCTACGAGGACTAAAACAATAGAGAAGACGTAGAGACCGCCCACCGCAATTTGCATTCTAAGCATACGGTTGTTGACTTCTTCGGTTAGTTGTAATATGCGTTGGTAAGTATCATCAATTTCTTTATTGATATCGTGGTTTTCTTGTTCATTGCTAGTCATACTTTTCCTTTTAAATAGTTTCAGAAGTCGTAACCTTTGCTACGCATTCTGTGTAAGAACTTTATATCGTCTTCCATGCTTTCCTTTGCTTCTCGCATTACCGCCATACGCTCTCGCGCTTTCATCCAGACTTCGAACGTCTGAGGTTTACGAGCATCACCCACTGCCAGTTTCGCCTTACGGAACTCGTCCTTCAGGATCTTCTTTTCCTTGGCACCCATGAACGCACCAACAAGGTCAAGCAAACACTGTCGAAAGGATCGACCGTGATGCATATGTCCAAGGGTATGTGCTAGTTCATGCAGGAGCGTATACTTATTTAGACCTGTAATCAAGTCTAACGTCACACTAAATCCATCTGTGTAACCACTCAACGCCTTCTTTCTGCTACTCATCGCAACTACTTTTGGTTGCGCGGCAAAGAGGCGACCTACGTCATTCTCTACAGACTTGCCCCACAACTTGATCCAAGTCTTGGACTTGTAGATTCTCTTGGCAAACTTCTGGGCATCCTTAATGGAATCAAACTCAGGGTTGTTTACCTTAGACTGGAACGTCCACTCGCATCGGTAGGTCTTCTGGCGTTCTGAATCTTTACCTCGTTGACCCTTATTCTGCTTGTTGATATGATTACCAAGATACTGATTGTAACGGTGTTCATCAGTACCGTAGGTTGGGTACTCAAAGTAGTTGTAACCTTCCATATTATGCACTCCTCTCAATACCGAAACCGTTACGCAGACCGTAGTTACCTTCTGCTTGTGGAAAGTGACGTTTCTTTCGTGCTTTGAAACCAAAGTGTTCCATTGCTTCTATAGGACTAGTAGCAGTCTGAACCGCAATGTACTCTTCGATAGAAACGTTCTTGACTAGGTAGTTGACCCAAGACTTCCAAGGTTTGCTACCATACTTGAATCGTGCAACGAAAGTGCGTTCTGGCATACCGTGCCAAGATGGGTGACAGTTCGGAGAGACTTGCTCCATAGTGCGTGAACCTTCGAACGCGCCTTGGTACATCAAGTACATACCGTCCCAAGTGAAGTTTTCTTTAGTAAATGCAGTCATATTAAACACCTCCAATAAAAGCGTAACGTGGGTTGGTACAGAACATACCAACTTCATCAAAACCTAACAGAACGAAACCGTCCATAGGATCGGTACCTGCTTCATACTCGACCAGTTCATAACCGGCAAGGTATACTTTAACGTCTTTAATGTCTACTGGAATCACACTCATAATTTTCTCTCTCAGTTCTCATAATCAATACAAGTATTATACGCTATATTCGAGGAGATGTCTAGTACTTCCGGTGACCCACTTAGACTATTTGGTCATAAAGGAGGTCGATGTAAGTCACTTATGATCCATTCAGGGTGATCATTCCATTCGCGAACGAACCCATCTGATATGATCTTGTCGCATATGATGATGCCAACTATACCATCATCTGTCCTCTCGCGCATAGCATAGGACACACGGTGGGCACCTTGGACAATATCAAGTCCACAAGGTATTGCTACTCCGTGCTTCTTGTGCAGGTGGAATGGATACTTTGCATTGGCGTGTTTGGGTATCACTATCATCTTGTGGGCATTGTTAGGGAATGCTTCACCTATGATCTCAGGTTTACCCTCTTCCATTGCTTCCAAGAACTGGTTACCTGATATGAAATAAGGTAGACTGTTTGTTTGCTCTGGTCTAACGTTGTTCTCAATATACAACCACTCACCTTCGGGGGTGATCAGTCCAGTGATCTGTCCTACATAACAAGACTCGTCACAATGATCTGCAAAGAAGTCTAGGATCTTCGCGGCATTCTCTTCGCACAACGTTACCTGATCTTCGGTTAGTTCTGCAAACGAGGATGTCTTAGTCCAGTGAGTGAACTTCCCTGCCAACTTCGCGACATCTTCACCTATGATCTGTTGGTTGTGCATAATAGACCACTTGCCTTGAGACATACAGTATGCCGTATTGGTCTCAATACAATCAGGAATATACTCTTCGAAGAAACAATCAAGATGATCGAACGTATAGTTTGCCTCTTCTTGTGTGAGGTATAAACTACAGTAGTCGAAGTCACCTGCCACTACTATATTTGGTTTCAAAACAAACGGTGCTAGTGGGTGATCTAGGATAGGTGCAGTCTTAACTCCTATGTCTTCCATAGAGTCGTGCAACCATCTCTTGTTCATCTCTAACTCACACGCCTTTTTACTGAGACCATAGAAGTCAACACGATGTTTGTACTGATCGTAAAAGTGAGATAGTGTTGGTATGGTATGGAGAATCGTATCGATGTTATTGTCTCGTATGAAACAATGAATTAGACTATCTTTATAATAGTCACTCTCAGGTATAAACTTGATACCTAGACTCTCATAGTATGCGTGGGGACTAGCACCATATGTAACCGTACTTCGTACCCAGACCTTGTGTCCATCATTTGCGAGAGACACAAGGTTGTGGAAGTTACACATACCGTAATCAAAGCATAGTATATTTTTCTTTTCAGTCACTAGTCAACCTCTAGGAATACTGCTACCTTATCACCATCAGGCATATCGACTGCGGCAATGCGTTTAATTGTCTTTCCGTTAATTTCCATCCCCACTTCTATGAAAGGGCCACCGCTAGGGTCAACAAAACCAAGGTCTTCGTAGTTCAAACCTTCCTGACCTTCCTTACCCCCAAACCTCCAGTACGCCAAGTCACCTTCGATAGTGAAACCACCTGTAACAGGTTGATACCAATACACGTCTCCGTATCGGTTCTTGTACTTATTAATAACCATCTTTAAACCACCCTTTACCTTTCAATTGAAAACCACCCCCAGAGACAATAACTTTCTTCAACTCTTCTTTGTCGCACTTAGGGCATTTAGTTAATACATCATCACTCATTCTTTGCATCACCTCATATTGGTGATCACATGATTTACATCTATAACTGTATGTCGGCATCGTCACTCGCTACTGCTGATTGAAACTTAATTGCTTGATAGTGTGTAGGAACGAACTGCTCGAAGACTCGCCAGAGATCCTTGAACCTTGCTTCACCTAGTTCTTTAAGACCAAGCATCGCATTCATTTGTTCGTCTTCGCTCATGTCCTCCATTGCATAGTAGACCAGATCAATATCTGAAATGGTCTGCCATGCCGCCATGATCTTCTCTTCAAGATCGATGACGGTGTTCTCTTGCGAACGCAACTTAGTCATTATGCCGCCTCTGCAAATTCGATTGCCTGTGACACTGCAAGTTGCTTACGGTTCTGGTTAGAACCAAACCATGCAGAGGTCATACGAGTATCAGCACTACGACCCATCTGGTGGTCAGTCAAGTAGGTTACACTGTTAAGTGCTTGCCACCATGAACCACGACCAAGTTCTGCTCCCGGTTGGGTCTGAAGGACATCGAATGCCTTTTGACCGTTGGTAGTCAGATCTTCATAAGTCTTAACAATGACTGGATTCTTACCAGTATATGTGCGAGGGAATACTTCATTGTAATACTGAATTAAAGACTCTGCGGTAAACTTCTTACCTGCTAAGTACTTAGCAACTTCCTTATACTGCTCGAAGCGTTCGTGTGCCAGACCCATAGTAACTTTAACGTGGTCAGCATCAAATGCTCTACGGTGGTTAACCTTCGCACCATTGATAGCACGACCTTTCATTGCCATTGCTAGAGTGTTCATACAAGTAACACGGATCGGAGTGAATCGGATATCGATTGACTTACCATACTCGTGTGGGTTAGAGAACAACAAGTAGGAATCTACTTGATCGCCTTTCAGTACATCGAATGACTCGTTGATCTTGGCAAGTGCCCAGACCATCTTACCGCCCTTCAGAGAACCTGCACTGTGCATTTCCATGCCACCTTCCATGCAGTACTCGTTAAAGAACTCAAATGCTTGTTCGTTCTGAACTGGGTTCCAGTTCTTGCCAACCTGAGTCAGGATCTTGCTATCCGAAGATCGGACAAGTGCTTCCAGACCAGTAGGGACTTTCTCGCCTTTGTAATCAGCATAGGTTTGCACCTTATCAACTGACCAGTTAGTGCCAGACTTCTCCATCATTTGCTGTGGAGACAGATCGTTCGATACTTGCGTACCGATATCACCCCAAGGTGAAGATCCTGCGTATGCCATAGTTTCTATTTGTAGTACATCGTTTTGCATATTCATAATATTATTTCTCACTTTATTAATTGGTTTCTCATTATCTATACAAGTATTATATCATATACTTGTTATCATGTCAAGTCTTTTCCCGGATTAGTTTTCAACACGGTCAAAGATAGCAACCGCACCATAGAAGTTCGATCCAAGCAATTTGTCACAAAGTTTTGAGAACCTCGAATCACTCGTACCTGCGTAGTTGCCACCGAACATAGACCATACCTTGCACTTAGAAGTCGGAATCAGTCTGAGGATCTTTTGACCACCGATGGGTTCTGCCATCACAAGTTCTGCGGCAGGATACTCTTCGCACGGTGAGAACGGGCCTTCTGCGTTGGTCACACAGAACCCTTTTGCGTAACTAGACTCACCACCGTTGGTGCAGTCATAGTTGCCAGTTTTATAAATGTTAACGTGAATTCCCATAATATATCTCCAATAATTTAAGTAGTTACTTCTTCGGAAAGATCTCAGTAGTTTTCATTGCGCTCAACAAACTGGCAGTCTCAACCATAAAGACCTTGTAGAACTTAGGGTCATCTCTTTCCAAGGTTAGACTGTTGTGGTACATATCAAATGTCTTGATAATTTTAATAATTTGTGGGGCACGAGCAAGGCGGTCTTCGCAGATCTTCTTGCGGATTCGTCTGTTACCTACATAGTCAGGACACTTGGTTAAGAACCAAACACCACTGGCAATGTCAGCACCGTACATCTGGAAGATGTCTTCCTCGGTTGCTTCGGTGTCTTCGACAGTATCGTGCAAGACGGCAATGGTCATGGCATCCATGATCTCATCTTCGCTGTAACCATTGGCATCCATATACTCTTCAACAAGATCAGCAACGGCAACAGGGTGGGTGATATATGCTTCACCAGTATACTTTCGTACCTGACCTTTGTGCATCTCGGTGGCAAACTGGATCGCTTCAACTAACATTGTAATCTTCTCTCTCATCTCAATAGGTAACTATTATACCATAGAACTTGTTACTAAAGCAAGCATTATTTAAACTAATTTAAGTAAACCTGTGACCACTTTGATGATTAGGGTCATACCATTGACGTTGGCATTGTTATCGAGTACCATCTCGGTTCGAGTAATGTCTTCTAGTAACTCGACATATTCCTCGGTAGAGATCTCACCATCACGGTGCATCTCTTCGAGTTGGTTGATGTGTGATGCTTTCTCGCGTACCCACGGATCTTCGTGGGTTAATAGTTCGTTGATCATTCTCCGTACCTCGACATTATTGCTTGTGCAGTTGATTCGATCTGGGTTATCAATAGTTGTTTCTTGATCCTACAGAAACCAGTACTCATACCTTTCTTTAATCCAGACGCAGTTACCTTTATGGTGTGAATAGACAAGAGGATATCTTCATTGCCTTTCATCTCACTGTAGGTATGCATCCAATCGATCATCTCTTTGATCTCTCCAGAACTATACTCGGCATACTCAGTATCTTTGCAGTCCAGTTTCTCGACTGTGTGTAAGATGTTGATGATGCCTTGTGACTCGTTCGGATCATATGTTGATGGAATAGTACCTGCGCAACCTGCAAGAGAACCTGCAAGAACCAGACACATTAGTAATTGTTTCATTTGTAGTACTTCCTCTTATTGTCCCTAGTATTTATAGCAGGGACATATTTGAGTAGAAGATAAAATGCGGCAGGTATACACATAATGGCATAACCACCTGCACTACCCTCGGTGATGCGTAAATCTATTGCCATTCCTAATATGAATAGACTCGCAAATAGGAGTATCATTTCTTTTGTATTCATTGGGTAAAACTCGCTTCGAATGGGAAGACTTTGATGAACAGTTCATCTTCGAGACGGTATGCCTCTTTTTCCCAAGGTTGATTCATGTATTCGAATCCATCCGCTTTACGTCCCTTCCATGCAAACCCACCTTCGCAGGTCAGTTGTCCACGGAGAAACTGTCTCGCGTGAACCATCTCGTGTGCCAGAGTCTTCATCATTTCGATGTACCCTAACTTGCGTCCAGTCGCAGGACACTTCTTGGCGATCTGGATCTCAGCATAATTTCTTTCACCTTCGCACAGACCTTCAGCACCACCAATATCATTGGCAAACTTTATGGTTACAAACCGTTGGGTGAAGCGATCAATCTTCAGTGCTTTCATTAACATTGATGCATATACCCAAGTAAGTTCTTTGTTCTTAATGCTACCTTCTAGGTAAAATGGAGTCATCTATTTGTGTCCTCGTAATTCCATAATAATTTCAAAACAATGTTCTCGGTCAAGTGTGTCACCGTCAAACGGTAACCAGTCGAATCGCTTGAGTCGAAGACCTAATGCTTTCTCGATCTCTTTCTCAGTGACGGCATACGGATAGACACCGTTAACGCCATAGAAGTCTAGCATATAGTCGATGAACTTACCGACCATAGTCGGGCCTTGGTTCAGTGGACATAAGTCACGGTAGATAGATGCGGATGGTATGTTCATTCGAAACCTCCTTCTTGATTGATGAGTCGGACAAGATTCTCATAACGAGTATCATACTCATCTTCGCTGAAGATCTCGCTTGACTCAATTAACTCAGCGAGTTCGTGTAACAGGATGCTTGCTAGGTGGGTCATAATCATTTACTCTCTCATCTCAATAGGGTACTATTATCTCATATTCATAACAAGAATGCAAGAACTAATTGACTTATTTTTAGACCGTTATCGAATAACCTTATAACTTTTGAGTATATGGTCTATTTGCCAATATTCTCGACTTGATCTCTGGGGATCACCTGATAGGCACCCTTGTTGTAGGCAGGGGCAACTGTGTATCCAGATGATATCTTTAGGCGTTCTTCTCGTGAAAGTGTTTCATTAACTGTACATTGTACATTATTAGAAACACTTGGGTAGTGTTTTGTGTCGCGTACAAAGTTGGTAGACGCAGGTAGAACTGAGTCCTTCCACTCTACCTTCTTCTTCTTGGTAGACCAAGCATTGTAGGACTTCTTACGTCCCGAAGGATAACACGTCATATTACCGTGCTTCATTTAAAGTCCTCGGCATTCAGGTAAGTTTCTTCTTGCACCCTACGCAGAAGTTTCTGAAGGGTTCCCATCTGAAGACCTTTAACTGGTACCATATTATCAGCACAGTCTTTAATCTCAAGAGTCAACTCAGTAATTTCTTCGTTGATTATCTCAACAAATCTTATCTCATCCATTAAGTAACTCCCCAAGGCGTTCACTATTAAAGATATCTGCCTGAAGTTCTTCAGGATTACCTACCCACTCAAGTACAAGTTTAAACGCATCAATGTGTTCTATGATGTGAAGTTGTTCTAAGTCGGGGTCTGAGTCAAAGGTTGCCAGAACATTCTTACCTGCGCGGATTGCTTCTAGATCTCGTGTGAAGTTTTTAATTAAAGATGCCATCTCATTCGCAACAATCAGATCTACCTGATCCATGTCTAGTGTCATAACTTGTGTCATTCTGCTTCTACCTCTGCTCGGTACGGTTTTGCCGCACTGTGTGTTATCTTGTCGAAGGTACGTTTGGACTTACTGAACGACAAGGGTTTGGTGAATCGTTTGAACTCACCTGTTTTCTCTGACCACATGGCGACTAACTTACCAGTATACTGATTGAGCGCATATGTGTGGTTCTGAACATGATAAGGAAGATCCCACTTGGTGGTCTCCTTTAGTATGATCGCATTGTGATCACGGTGGCGTGTAGGACGTACTGCATCCCACTCAGCAGGGGTTACATCGTTTATGCCGCGAGACATAGTTCTCCTCCTTTCCAGTTAAGTACTCTACCATCAAGAAGATGATAACGTAGAGTGTAATCTTCTCGGACACCTTTAAGCATAACAAAGGTCTCTTTCTTCCTAGCATCTTCACGATGTTGAGGACTAGAGTCAGTAGTGCAGTGGATAGCACCGTTAACTATATTACATATGATGGGTGTTTCCCAGTCCTCACAAATAGGTGTGGTATCCGAATCATCGATGAGTTCCTCACCAACGATGTACTCTTCATAGTAATCATCAGCAGAGGTAAGGTTGTTTTGGATGATAGAATAGAACGCATCATCTTTATTGGATGCGACTGCAATAGACACATCAGGGAATACATAGGTGTTACCACCCTTGTACTTCCAGTACTGTGGGCATACACCCTTATGTTTGTCCCAGTCGTGGGCACCATAGTTCTCACGAATTTGTGTCTGTACAACATACTTCATAATTCAGTCCCTAACTCAACCAATCGGTTGGTGATTCGTTTGTACTCACTGTTGTAGTACGTCTCATTGTAACACTCAGCGGCATCGATCAACATTACAAGATCGTTCATAAGATTACCAATTTCATTATCAAACATTACTTCACCTCCACTTGGTCAACCCAAGCAACATCACGCTCAAGATAAGTCATACGATAGTTAAGAGCATCGACCATAGTGTCGAACATCTTACAGTTAATTAACTGGTCATTAACAACGTTTCTCAATACATACTTAATCATAACTTTCTCTCTCATCTCAATAGGGTACTATTATCTCATACATTCATAATAAAAGCAAGTCTTTCCGGTGACCAGATCAAGAATCTTGGTCACTCTGTATCGCATTACCGTAGTAGTCGTGTGTACCTGCGCGATACTGTTTCTTGCGAATGTCATTTTCTTCTAGGGCAATTGCACTACCATAGATACCAAAGAAACATACGATACCTACTATGAGTGCCGATCCTATTAATTGTAATATAAACATATTCTTCTCCTCGATTCCAGTTACTATTATCCCATAGTTATGGTCGAATGTCAAGCGTTAATTTAGACCACTTTATCATAAGGGTAAGTATATTTATAACTTTTAAGTATATACTCTGGGTTGGGACATTAGATCTATTATAACACGGAAGTGAGGATCTGTCAAGAAGTTTCTTTGAAGGGGAGCAGTTTGGGAACATACTCAGGTTGCATCCCAAGGTAGTGGGATTATATAACTCGACTAAAGTGACGTATTATGGTAGTTATTTCCATTAAACCGTCAATCTAGTCGGATTAGTATGGCGAGTAGATGATAATTACATCTTCCTTGCCTTTGACTGTGATCTCCCCTATCTTAGTTGTAGGGAAGTCTTCGGGTAACTGGTCTTTAGTCATACTACTTATAATAGTCTTATATTCTAGATACTCGTGTCGTGCGGCAGTTGCTTCGAGACGGGCTGCAAGATTGACTGCATCTCCAATGACTGAGTAATCGAATCTGGAATCACTGCCCATGTTACCAACAATGCAATTCCCGGTGTTAACGCCAGTACCGACATTAATATCAGGAAGACCTCTTGATTTATATACTTCTTTAAGTTCATTAGTTTTAGCCTCTATTTCTATTGATGATTTAACCGCCATCTCTGCGTGGTTAGCACACGGCAACGGAGCATTCCAGAATGCCATGATACAATCGCCCATATATTTGTCGATGGTGCCACCGTTGTTCAGGATGATCTGTGTCATTGCATCTAGGAACTCATTGACTAGTAACACCAGACCTTCGGGATCATCGTTGTTCTTGTAGTACTCACTGATAGGAGTGAACCCCACAATGTCCATAAAGAGGAAAGTCATCTCCTTTCTTTCACCCCCAAGTTTTAATAGGGTAGGATCTTTCTGTAGCATCATTACCATATCGGGCGACAGGTATGTCCCGAACTGTTTCTTGATCTGCATCTTTGCCATGAACTCTTGGACGTACTTAACACCATATACATGGAGTGCAACCAATAGACCGAACAATGCGCCATTGATAGGACTATAGAGGAAGTCTGCCTGAGTTGCATATACAACGGATATTGGTATTAATAGTACTGCCAGACCACCAAATCTAAACCACGACAGTAATACTATCAGCAATCCAATGACTAGAACAGAATAGTCACGAACAAAGTCACTATAGTACGGTTGGTTGATGTCATACCCCATCCTTAAACTTGAATACGCTGAGGCCGCAACCTCGTGCGCGTAGCGACCTCCATTGGCGGTAGGTACAGGGTTTGCGAGTCCGTTAGCAGTTACGCCAACAAACACCGTTTTACCTGCGAGACCAGTAAATACATCATCCATTTCATATGTTTCGTGGGTAATGTTAGGATTGATCCAGATCTGTCCGTCTGGACTCGTCAAGATCTTCTTGAACTTGCGTACCTTGATTGCTTGGATACCTGCGACATTACTCTTGATTGAGTATGTGTTGGTGCCTGAGTAGACTTTCATAATCTCTAGTAGGATACTGGGATAGAGGATCTCATTGGACTCGGACACCAAAGGTAGTCTCCGTACCACACCATCGATCTCTGGTAGCGTATTGGCAAGACCAATACCAGACGCAGACTTCTCGTACTCTGGTAGGTTACCGATAATGCCACGGTACTGAGGAACGAACTGTCCTGCACGTTCTCCTATCTCTGCAATGCCAGTTGTGTAGACTGATCGTCTTGGTCTCCAGTCTGGGAAGTGAGAGAGTACAACACCTTGGGACATGGCACTAATGAACTTAGCATCTTGTCCTGATCGATCTTTCTCTGGGAAACTCATATTGAAAACAATGACACCTGCATCTGCAAGTCGAAGACGGTGAATCAAATCTGCATATACGTCTCGCGGAAAGGGGAACTGTCCGTGGTTGATCAGTGCTTTCTCACCAATGTTAACCAACACGGTCTCTTCGGACTTGACTGGTTCGTCCAACATCATAATATCAAACCACTTGAGTTCGACCATCTGTAGGAACTTAGGATTGGATTGACTTATTCCGAAAAGAAGAATGGTAGTCAGTAATGCCCACAAGGGACTCCACAAAAACTTCATTGTCATTGCCTCAGTCTTGGGTTATGTTAACATTATTTTCTGATTCGTCATTAGTATATATCTCAACTCTTATATCTTGTTGACTGAGTTTGATATTACTACCACTAGGTACTGCATATTTGATATCTACTACCGAAGAGTTACCGTATCTGACTACGCGACCTATACTGCCACCATCGGTAATGAATGTATATACACCAGTCGTTTGGTTGAACCCTGTCTCTCGTCCGTCTTCTATTTCTGCCAGAGGATCAGTTAGTGCATTGGCAAGTAGATCCACCAGTAACTCATTGATCTCTAGTTCATCGAACTCCAGTACATCTTCTTCTAGTTCGTCCTCATCTAGGAAAGAATCATCTAGTAAGTCTTCGGACAAGGCATCCGTTTGCTCATCAATCATCTGTTGTTGAAGTGCAGGGGGTGGCGAAATCAACATTAGGTTGTTGATCATATCGGAATCAATACTAATGATGATAGGTTTAGATGGGGGTAATTCTCTATTCTTAGCATGGGTCAACTGGAATGCTTTATTCAATACAACCTGACCGACTGCCGTATCGACTGAAATCTCTCCTACTGTGCCGTCCAAGTTAGGAAGCAATACGATAAGAGAGTCTCCGATCTCGTTTACGGTCATACTGAAAGAGGTACCCCTCACCGCAATGGATGCGGAGGGGGTTTGGATATCTACTGAATCTCTGTTGGCATGGGCGAGTGCCCCAGACGTGTACTTGACAGTACCCATCGTTACTAGAAGACCCAGTGAACCTGAGTCATCCGAAGGATCATATACAAAATCATCAATGTACAGTTCGGAGTGTTCTCCAATCATTACCTGAGTATCATCATCAAAGGTAATTCCTACAGAACCCATCCCAGTTTGTATTTCATCATCCATCTCAACGGAGGCAGTGAGATCAGCAGGGAGTTCTAAATCCTCCCTTGCTATAATCCCACTTCCTTCTAGTTCAGTTACAGTACCTATACTCGCATATGTGACATTAGTCAGACTGAGTAATAGTAATAACCTGATTATCACCACTGAGGTCAAGGTCAATATGTGATGCATTTAATGTAGTTTCCTGTATGATATCGACCACATTGTTGTCACCGACCATATTCATAATTACTTCATGGTAATCTATACTAGTACCATAACCATTCTGGTCAATCTCGAAGTCGTTGTAGTCACCTGCAACGGTAACATTATTCAATACACCATCAGCATCGATAGTCCAGTCGAACACGTTGTAGTCGCCAGTAACATCTAAGTCCAAATTCATATACTCAGAACTAGTTACGAGTCCTGCGTCTATAATTACATCGTTATTGCTACCAACAAAGTCTGCAACAATAGAACCGTTACTACCGCCCTCTTGCTCAATAGCAAATGTGTTAGTACTACCAGTCTGTGACAAATCAAACTCAAATGTATCAGTATATAAAATACTGCCTGTAAGCGTGTTGCTACTACCTATTTGATCTACAGTAATTGTCTGACTATCTCCGTCTATCGCGAAGTATTGCGAGTCACCAACTGCGGTTGGATCTCCGATACTGTTACCGTCACCGCTATTCTGGTTGATAGTTAGAGTCAGATTATCACCTGCTACCTGATCAATGTACACTGATTGGTCTGCGTATAGGGGTGTGTGCCCCAAACCAATAACCAATGAACCCATAACAAAGAGAATACCTTTTTGCATTCTCATCTTATTTCTCCTTCGTGCGGTACTCTACCACACATTACGTTTAATGCCCTGTTGGACAATATCGTGAACAGACTTTTCTATCGCCTTGCGCACGGCATATGATGATGCCTCGTTGACATTCATACCATTCTCTATTTCTAATACTTCCCTATCGAGATCAAAGAACCTCATTCCAGTAATATTATCTCCATAACTAACTATGTTCTTCTCGGTAATTACAGTAAGCAATACCTCCGAAGTTGTTACACTAATGACTCTCAATGATACAGTAACAAGATGATGGGAATATTTTTCTGCCATCCCAAGACCAAAGATTCTTGCTCCCTGACCTCCTGTCTGTACGTTTGCATCATAACCAATGATACCACCATCAAATATAACTCCTGCATATAACATCGCAGGAAGTTTCGTATCTAGAGTTGCCGCTTGACGCGTTGACCTTACTATCTGTCTTTCCCGAAGGATATTATCTACAGAAGTTCGTTCTACAACTCTAAACCATGATCTATCACTATAGTCTGACAAAGCACTAATGAGGTAGTTTGCTCCCCCCTGCGTTACGGCAGTAGAGAGAGTCTGCGTCCCTTGCGCACGTTGTCCAGTCAAGTCGGCATAACTATATACTGCCGCATAGACCTTCCCTCGTTCTGGTGGATCAGAGTAGTAGTTACTCTTTTCCTGTGTTACTGGTCGATAATTCTCTGGATCGACATTAGGTGGGGTATGCAAAGTTGCACAACCACTCGCCATTATTGCCACCAGAAGTAACCCTAATTTTCCCATAACTTATTATATCCCACCAACTGGTATTACTATCGTAGTAGTCGTACCGTCCGGTGAAGTAATAGTCAATGTAATAGTAACACCATCACTGGAGTACGTTACAACATCATCCCCTAAGTTGAATGTACCATCTGACTGAGGATCTTCCCCAAACAATGATTCAACCAACTGCTTAGACAACTGAGCATAGACTCTAGACTCGAAGTTGTTTAGAAAACGTTGTGAGTTGCTATTCTCAAAATCCCTTTCTATTTCTCTTAATCGTGATTCTTCCCGATCTCTTTCTGTCTCTTTGTTTCTTTGCTTCATCTGCTCTTGCGTCAAGATGTGTGCAGAGTATCCTATCCCACTAAATGTAGGAGTGTTAAACTCGTAACTATCCTGTGCTGTCGCTTTCTGTACTATCGTTACTAGTATCACTAGTAGAAGCAAGTTCTGTGCCAACTTTATCATATCTCTCGCCTTTCTCTTCTTGTTGTTGCAGTATCATATTGAGTTTCGTTTGTAGTCGGATCAAGTCGTTGTCCAACATTCTAACTCTGTCTATGAGTGCAATTAATGTCATATGAGATTCGGATATGACTGGATCAACTTCCTCAGTCACCCATCTCCAAATATATAATATGAAGTATCCAAGACCACCTGCGGCAATTATCGGGAAACCATACTGCCCTATCGCGGTTGCTAATTCTTCCATTATTCTGTCTTGCTACCTATATGTATCAGGGTACCTTCTTCATTCACTGTGAAGGTATCACCTATATTATACAACCGACCTAGTATCTCATCAGTTGTTTGTTGGTCACCGCCAACTCTAAAGTCTTTACCATTCTGTTTGATGTGGTAATCTACCCACAAACAACCTAACTTATCAATATCTGACATTAATCTTTCCTCGCATCCTTTTGACCGTCTGCTCTGGCAATACGATCCATGTCTGGTTTAATATGAAACGCGTGTGACATCAAAACATCAATGCGAACGAGTTCATTGTTCATGGTCTTGATTCTATTATCAAGCGACATAGCAAACATACGTTGTGTCTTAATGTCATCAAGCACACCTGCAAGAATAAACTTGAGGGTGAGGAATACAAAGAATCCTCCTGCCATTGCAGACGCTATAGGGAAACCTACGTCTCCGATGAATGATAAGAATTCCAAAGTATATTCCTGTAAAGTAGACTAACAAATCTATTTATACAAGAAGCAACTTAGACTTTGGAGTTTCTTTATTGCATAGGTTCGAAAGAACTTATTGTGGAAACACGAATGTCTTCCCATTTCTCATTAACGAGATCGTACACGACAATAGTAGAATTGTCTTTGTGTTGATTTATATTAGTGGTAGTGGCATTACATACAAGTTCTCTGCCAGTCAACCAGTGACCATACTTGATACGCACGGTACCCTCTTTCAACATATTAAGTAATGCTTCGGTATTAATCATCTTCGACCTCGAATTGAGTATTAAATATATGTAGTAATAGATCCGCATAGTGAACTTGCGTGTCTTCGTCTGGGTGACCGTGGTCTTTAATCTGGTACTGTTCTTTTCCTAGCGAGAACAGATCTTTGTATCGACCTAATCCTAATCTACACCTGTCGTGTAATCCTTCTATCTCTCTTTGGATATGATTCATCCACTCAGTCCAAGGTTCTTTAGACTTACGGTATCGAGGTTTCATAAAGTCGAGATAGTTCTGCCACATCCTTTCGTGGAACACACCCTGCACTAACTTAATGTCCATAGCATCACACATAGTCTGTAGTGCCGTCATATATGTTAATGTTCTTATCATCCCTGTACGGATAGTATCATGCACATCATAGTATTGTTCTAGTAGATCAAACAATTCTGGTTTAACGCTGTTGGTACGCGAAGGAGAGATCTGAGTCATACATTCATATCGTTTGATCTTCATCTCTTGCTCATAACCAACAGGATGATTCTCTGCTACTTCATCGCGTTGCCATGCAGACCAGATCACAACAACGTGACTAGGTTTCTCTTCCTTTGATAACCAGTCTACTGTATCACGAAAGATCTTCTGGTTACATCCACCACAGGTGGCAAGGTTCATATAAGGAACACCCAAATGACCTGCCAGAATAGCAGTGAAGGTTAAATGTCCGTGCGAGGGAGGACTGTCATCGTAACCTTCTAGTTCATCTCCCCAGACGAAACTGCAACCATTAGTTAATAGCATTAATAAAGTTCTTCTCTTCTGTTATTGAAAAAAGCATTTCTGCAAAGTCTGTATGAGCATCTTCGTCTGCGTGACCATTAGGTCTCAGTGTATATTTATCCTTTGAGATATTCCACAATGCGTGATAATGACCTAACCCGATACGATTTTCATGTCTCAGTCTACGCATCTTAGTCGATACTGCAACCTTGTAGTCTTCGTACCCATCACCCTTCAGAGTATGTAGGTAGTTCAGATACATATCACCATGCACAACACCCATTAGTAATTTGATACCCATATAGTCACACAACCATTGTATGTGTTCCATGTAGGTCAACCCCTGCATTATCTGGGTATGCATGGTTAATACATTCTCGGTATATGCCTTTAGAATCTCAGCACGTTCCAGACCACCATCCTCTGCCTTGTTGTCCCATTGGAAACCACCTGACCTCTGAGAAGGAATGATCTGGTTCATGTTACATTCTTGGGGGATAAGGATCTCTTGATCAGACGGTAATGCAAAGTTTTCGCATAGTTCAAACCGACCCCAGTTCGTCCACATGATACACAACAAACCAATATCTTTGTTAGTGTTATGTATGAAGTCTAGGGTCGTTCGAAAGATCTTAGAGTTCGATGAACCATTTGTTGCGAGATTCACATACTTCTTATTAAAGTGATTCTGCGCTAACTTATATGCAAAGGTATGTGGATCTTGCTGATTGTCCTTATATCCTTTTAGTTCATCACCATAGGTAAACGAATCTCCGTTGAAGACCATGATGTTGTCGGTATATGCCATTAAGCATTTTCAATGTCGTGAGTGTGTAATGCAAGTAATGCATAATGCAATACCTTCATAAGATCCTTACGATGATCTGACACATCACCCTTGTTACCATAACGAGAAGAATACTTATCCACATTACCAAGGAAGAAACCCATACCACGACCACGGTCAATGATTACTTCACTAGACTGAATACCAGAGGTACAGTAATGAGCATCATAAGTGGAGTCGATATAGTCTGCGAACTCTGCGATCAACTGACCTTCGTTGAACTTGTACTTAATATCAAATCTTGGTGTTTCAAGGGTCACTGGTTCAGATGCACTGGAAAAGTTAGTATTCATACCAATTTCAGTGGAAAAGTTAGTATGCGCATAGATCATACCTTTATCAACTGACCCCATCCCTGCCGCTAAGATTGGTGCATCGCAATCTCTTTCTTCATCATAATGTCCCATCTTACTTCTCCTTACTGAATAACGTCTCGTACAACGACTCTAGGTCATCAAACTCAGTACGGACTTCATCCATGTTTGCTTTATGATATATAGCGGCAAGTTTGCGAATATGCTTCTTGTCGATCTCATGGTTCTCGAAGGTCACCTGAACAATATCTTTGATCAAGTCCTTCTCTGCGTCAATGCGTGTCATACTGTCTGACATCTCTTTGATTGCATTTACAACTCGTTTCTGGTCTTCTGGTAATAGTTTGTTAATCAACACTTTCAATTTCCTCAATTAATAAATCGCGTAAGTCTCGTGCCTGTTGGTCACGAGGATCATGTTTTCCATGTCCGGGAAACTTGTATGCTAGTGTTATGCGGTTATCTCCTGCATAGGCACTATGCCAACAATGATTCTCAGGTTCATTCTCAGGGCCAAAGTAGTAGTGACGTGCTTGCCACCCTGCTACGTCCTGTATAGTTACAATCTTATCATTTGCTTTGTCGTAGTAACGGAAGTAACCATTACCAGTTGACCAAGTAAATAGTACTTGATATGCTGTAGCATCTGCATTAGTATGCCAACCCACGAACCCACCGGGAGGGTAGTAAGATAGTAACGCACTAGTGTGCGCACCTATCTCTGCCGCGAAGTCATACTTGACCTTCTGCATGAAACCCTTCCAATCTTCTTTGTTGGGATGTTCTCTTACCATCCTAGAGATCGGTTGGGCAAAGTGACGTACTGGCACACCTATAGTCTCAGGTAGGGCAAGACACTCTTCCAGATATTCTCTGTCGCAGTAGTACTCACCCATGCTCATATCTCTTACGGAACTATACATCTGACTCGGAGGATGGTTATACTCTTCCTTCGAGAAGAACTCATCACTGAAACTGTTAAGAGTCTCAAGGAGTTTCACATTGCGTATAGTTATCTCCGACATTAGATAATGATACCCGAAGTTGCTTCAATCCATGCTTTCTCGAATGACTCATTCGTAGGTACTACAAACAATACATCGTTAAACGTTAGGTTCTTAGGGTTCTCAATAGCAGACATACATACACCACGACCAAAACCAATTGCACCTTCTTCGCCACGAACAATAAGTCGTGGATTACTCACATGAATCATACCTGCATCCATACGTTCTAATCGCGCAATATACTCACCTACGCTTGTCATTACGGTGACTACATCACCTTTCTTCATATCACTCATTTTCTTCTGTATCCTTAATTTTAGTTAATGTCCATCGATTATCTTCAGACAAGTCCCATTGTAACACATTACCCACCTGTAAGTCAAGCACTAACATCAATTCATCTGAGAATTCTATGCATTGATTACCTTCATCGTCTAAGACAACTTTAGTTATGTGCTTCATCACACGCCTCCGCAATGTCTGGGAAGTGTATCTTAATATGTTCCCATGCTTGTAATGCCACCTCGCGGTGTTCCTTCTGCGTTTCTATACCCATACGCAACTGACAATAATGTATCCATGATCGGAGTGACCCTGCCATGTATAATGTTGTCTCTGTGTTTCCTTCGGGTAATACTGCTCTTGCCTGTTCCTTTGCAATACCATTATCTAGTGCCCAGTTATATACCTCTTTGGCAGTACGGATAACTCGTGCTTGGGCAATAGACCAGTTCTCTGCTAAAGTAGGATCATCGGTCTCAATAGATGCTTGGCGATTCTTCGCGTCTTGCATTCGTGCTTCCCTTGATACAAAGTCTTCGGACTCGGCATATCGTTGACTGAACTCTTGATATGAAAACGAACGGTGACGTAGGATCTGTCTACTAATGTCACGAGTTGTTTTGATTTCAAGAGTCATATGAACCATCTCAAACGGTGACCAATGCCCATGTTTGATTAGGTAACGTAACAACTTAGGTGCTGTATCAGGATTGTTCTGATTGGCAGGGTTACTTACTCGTGCTGTATATGCAATCAATTCGTTTGCATCCCAACAACCACTTGCGCCAACGTTGGGTTTACTCAGTGCTACTAGGTTTACTTCACTCATCTTTGTCATCCTTATCATCGTTTACTTTTTCTTCTTCCCAATCAACTGTTATGTCACCATTCTTCTCAAGGTATAATAATGTATCTCTAATCCCTGCAAGTCTACCGTAGTGGTGCGCACAGAAGTATGTGGCACCCATGCAAGCAAGGGTTAGTAATGTCTGGTATTCTGGACTCATAACTTAAAGTCCCCAAATCTATTCTCTGCGTTCATACGTTGTCCTGAGTTACTATTATCGAAGACCGGGCCAGTATCCTCTTCTCTGTTCATAGGGTTGTCGTTCTGGTCAACATCATATAGACGCATCTTGTTACGATCAACACCCACAACAAATCTCTGATTAATACCAGTCGCATCATTGTAACGATTCTTCAACTGTTTAACAAGGATCTGATTGTTGTTTGCCAGTTCTTCATTAGATATCAGTGCGAACATTAGATCTGCCGTTGCAGGTAGACCAAACGATTCGGAAGTATCCTCTAGACCAACATCATCATTACCATAACCACCACGAGTGGTCTGAGTCGCAGACATGATCGGTAGATTAAACTCTACTGCCAGACCACGGATCTCTTCGGCAATACTCTTAATGTATGTATAAGAGTTGATAGCACCACCCATTGCTTTCATCCTTGCAGACGAACATATGTTCAGGTAATCAATATATATCACGTCTGGTATAAAGTTCTTCTTCAACTTCATCTCATTCAATAGCGCACGGAAGTGAGACGCGTTTGCCTGACCAGTCGGGTATTCTTTAATGATCAACTTACCTTGGGTCTTCTTGGCAACTGCCTGAACCTTAGAGGTAAACACATTCTTGGACAGGTTCTCTAACTGATCGATTGCAACATTAAGTAAGTTAGCATCAATACGTTCTGCGACCTTCTCTTCGGACATCTCCATAGTGATATAGAGTACGTTCTTACCCATAGATAGGTTACCTGCGGCACAGTGACACATGAACAGAGACTTACCAACACCTGTACCTGCCAGTGCAATGTTCAGAGACTTCTTGACCAAACCACCCTTGGTGATCTGATTGAACATATCCAGATCGAACGGTATGTGTTCTTCGTCTCGTGTGTAGTAATCCCATCGTTCGTCAATGTTCTCTAGGTAGTCGTGACCAATGTTAGTATCAAAGGTAACACCTAGTGCTTTACTTAGGATCTCAGGTATGGCATTCTTGGATAGAGTCTGGTGCTTACCATCAATGATCTGAATAGATTCCATGATAGAGTTATAGACCGCACGGTCTTGACACCACTTCTCGGTACGTTCGAGCAACCACTCAAGATTCTCTTCCTTATTCTCAAAGATGTTAGGAAGGATCTCAATGGCATGGCGGTATTGTTCATCGTTGAGTCGATCACCTTCATCGACCTCAATCTTAAATGCTTCCATAGTAGGAAGTTTGTTGTACTTAGCAATGAACTTAGTGAACTCAGAGAAGAGTCCTTTGTAGACACCTTCAAAGTAATCAGTATCGAGGAAAGCGGCAACCTTCCTCGCGTACTCATCATTAGTCAGTAAGTTCCTCAGTATCGTTTGTTCCAGATGTATCTCTTGCAATTTGTTCTCCATTATCTCTGTCTCGTGTGACTACCTTGCCATCACGAATGCCATTCTCAATTATATCTTCCAGTATGTCTGCCGCGAACTCCTGTAACTCTACAACCTCGGAGGTGGCATCACTCGGTGAATCAACAACCCTGAAGTCAAACCTCAAGTTCTCACTCTCACCATCAAACGAGATAGTTCCAAACCGTATCACGGTCTCGGTGAACTCACCACGCAGGATTCTTACATCCCACGCGGCATCGTTATCAACATACTCAACTGGTATCAATTCATAATGTATATCTTCTGATACCTTGTCTACATTAATCATTGTTACTATCCACTATTATATCACAATCTAACTGGGTTGGCAACCCTATTTGATATTGTTTTCGAACAAATTCTTTGAAGTCGCTCTCTTCGAAGATAGGTGCCCAGAACTCATCGGTCAGAGTTGCCTTGGTACGGAACTTCTGATCTTCTGCTTCGGTGCCGTGACATCGACTATACCAACCATTACTTGGTTTGATAACATATCCACCTGCCAGTGCAACCTCTAGTAGACCAGAGTTCTTCTCAACACCACCGTCCCATGAGACAGAGATTGGGATCTTGGACTTCTCTTTAACATAACGAGACTTCTCTACGTTGATGATAAAGTCATACCCTGTAACCTCGGTACCAGTCTTAGTCTGTCTACGACCAATGATCCAAATGTTATCCGCACTGTATGTAATACCAGTACCACCACCCACGATGTCTTTAGGGAACAGACCGATCTCTTTGTAGGTATGGTTGACTGCAACAAGAGGAATGTTCTTCATGGTCAAGTATGGTGTAGTCATACGGAACAGACTCTTGAGAGACTTGGCACGAGACATATCTGCCACACCTTTCTCTGCGAGAGTATCGTCTAGTTCTTTCTTAGATGCAAGGTTACCGATAGAATCGATTACAATGATCACGTTGTCTTTACGTTCGATGTTCTCTAACTGCGACACAAGGTCAAACTTCAACTCTTCTATATTAGCAATAGGAGTGTGAAGAACCCTATCAGGGTCAATTCCAAACTGCTCGAAATAAGACTGGGGTGAACCGAACTCACTATCGTAGAATAGAATAATCGCATCTTTGTACTCCTTTAGGTACGCACCTGCCATAAGCAATGCGAACGATGTTTTAAAGTGTTTACTAGGGCCTGCTAGAACCGTCATTCCCGGAGTAATACCTCCGTCCATAGATCCACTGAGTGCCACATTTACCATGTGGGTATCAGTCTTTACATGATCTTTCTCGTTATAGAACACCGACTTCGACAGTACTTCCGTTGTCTTGATCTTGCTGTTCTTCTTCATTTTGTCCATTATACTCATTATCATTCTCTCCGAACGTTATATTATTTACTAATTCTCTATCATCTAAGTCATACATTATACGGTATTTGTTGTTGATTGTCAAGACATTATTTAACAAACTGAACTCTGCCCCTCTTGCCTGACTAAACTTGTATAATGCCATTGTGTCTTTGGGTAGACACGCACCACCAAACCCCTTCTTCTTATCAGGGCCCGGTACTCTGGTGTGCTTGATACCGATACGATCATCCGCACCTAATGCACGAGACACCACATTGTAACTACAATCAAATGAACTGACCAGATCCTTCAACTGATTGAAGAAGGTCAACTTGGTTGCGAGGTATGCATTGGACGCGTACTTCACGAACGATGCCTCTGGCCCTGACATCTGGTAGAACTTTGTAGACTTACATCCACTGAAGAACTCATAGAAGTCCATGACATCCTTACACGCGGCAGGTGTTCCACCAACCACATGATGTTCGGCATTAACAAAGTCTTCGTTGGCAGACTTCTCAGTCAGGAACTCAGGATTGTATGCGAACCTATCAAAGGATCCTTCGGGTATAGAGTTGTACAACCGATCAATGATATCAGGTGTTACTGTTGATTTCACAATAACAAGTGAGTCAGTATGGTTCATCAACTTCAGTACCGCATCTTCTACGATAGACGCATCCACGAATCCAGTGTCGGAGTTCTGTGGTGTTGGTGCGGTGATGAATGAGATGGTAGGTTGTGCCTTAACCAAGTCATCAATAGTCGTGCCATAGTTTGGATCTACAATAACGAACTCTATCAAGTCGTGGTAGAATGCATACTCTACTGCCTTACCAACGAAACCATGACCAACAATACCCACCTTGAGTTTGTTGGTCTTGCTGATCGATGTTGGTGGTGCTTCATTCACATCTGGTTTAACAGGTGCGTACTTATCAAAATCATCTGCCATTAGTTCATGTACTCTTTATACCATTCATAAAAGTTTGCCACACCTTCCGCAATGCTAGTCGTGGGGGTGTAACCTAGTGCCATTAGTTTACTGGAGTTACTCCAAGTCTCTAACGTATCAGCAGGATGTTGTGGAACATAGTTGATCTTTGCTTCGCATCCAGTGTTCTTCTCGATCTCTCTAACGAAGTCCATAAGTTCAACTGGTTGTCCTCGTCCAATGTTAAAGATCTCACCTGCCGGTAAATCAGCAAATAGAACGCATTCAATACCACCAAGGATATCATCAATGTAGGTAAAGTCGCGCCTCATATTACCATAATTATACACGGTTATCATGTTACCTGCAAGTATATTCTTTGTGAAGTCAAACAATGCCATGTCGGGTCTGCCCCAAGGGCCATACACTGTGAAGAATCTTAGACCAGTTGTATTGAGTCCTGATCCCTGCATCTGACATTCGTTAGACCACTTAGTCCAACCATATGGGTTCAACTGCTTACCTGTCTCCCTACCCTCTGTCCACGGTAGTTCACTACCTGCATAGACACATGAGGTTGACGCATAGATGATACGCACGTCTGGTAAATGTTCCTTACATATATCAATGAGGTTTTGGGTAGCATCAATGTTGTTCGCGTGGTACTGCTTCTCTTTACCGAACGAGTCACGAACACCTGCGTGTGCCCCAAGGTGAATGATATGAGTAGGTGCAAAGTCTATCAACAACTTATCCAGAGCAATCCCCGAACCGGGAATCATCCTCAAGTCACATGGCACCACATCGATATCGAAGTGATCAACACGTTTGACTTTGAGGTCTGGTTCGTATAGATGGTTGTTGTAGTTGTCTAATCCTTTGACTGTATAACCTTGATCACGAAGACGTGCGGTCAATTGTGATCCAATAAATCCTGCCGCACCTGTTACTAGTATTTTCATTATCCGTTCCTGTAGACGTATTCTAGGGCACGATCTGCTTCTCTTGCGAGAGGACGATTCTCGTACCACTTACCTGTTTCATTGTCAAACTCTTTGCAGAGATCAGCAATCTGTGTAGCAGAGATAGGGTATCCACGAGACACCGCACTACCTGCAACCGCGACCATGATCTGATACATCTTATAGTACCATCCCTCACCGCTAATCGTTTGGTACTCAATGCCTAATCGTTTAGGCCAGAATGGACAATCTCTGTATGAGTTCCAATTGAAGTCAGTATTATTTAGTCCATTCTTACGATGCTCTATTACCTGCTTCTGCATCTCTGGTGGCATCCGATCAAAGAATGAGTTGCCAGTCTTCTCCACATAAGGATACTTAGCAATCACCTCAGATACATTAACTGGACTGCCCCCCAAGTGACTAAAGAAGAAATTATTAGCATCAGGGTATATTGCAGGTATGTAGTACATTCGAGCAAGATCCTTTGTCTGTGGATCACCAAGTTCGCCAATGGCAGTATTAAATGCGAACCAGAAGGGTTTGATTCTATCAGTTTCAACAGTCTCATCAAGTCTGAAGACCAGACGAAATTTAAGGTGTGTATCCCTAGAAGAAGCAGTACTGTAACACACGAAGTCCACATCGCGAAATCTATCAATGAGTTCATTCTTTAATACCTCAACATCAGTATCAAAATCATGCTGATCCACGTCAACAGCGCACCAACCACCCCAACGTAAAGTATTAGCATTACTACGCGTGGTACCAGTGGTAAACACAGCAGGAGTAATAAGAGGACTAGAATTTCTACCACCTTTCTCACCTTTGTTCCTAGACAGTCCTTCTAGCAGACCCACGAACTCACCCCAAGATTGTACAGCAACCTTGCGATGAGTCTTGTTGTCAAACTGAGACTGAAATATTGTTAGTTCGTATTTAATCATAGGTACTATTATAACACACTAAGTGTGCCCTTGTCAAGGGTTATCATTTTCCGTGCTTCTTCAAGAACTGTCCGTGAAGTGAGTTTATAAGTGGAGTATACACAAACGCCAGATCACTATTATTCATAATATCTAAAGGGTGTAATTCCCTTAACCAAAGAACACTACTACCATAGCACAATGCGGAGTCACTCTCTTCACAGAATTCGTCCATAATCTTATCGAATCTGCGATATAATTCCTCTACCACGGATTCCTTCATAGGATTTCCTCTAACATACTCGTCCCTCTCTTCTTCCCATAGTCGTGTATTTTCATTACACTCTAACCGATATTCCCAATGGGTGAGTTTTGCTATACGTTCTGCGTGTTCTATTAAGAAATCAGGCTGCCCTCTATCCTTATATCTCTTCACAACACCTTCCCAGTGATCTCTATGTGCTTTAGTTTCTAACCATTGTGAATCTAGAGACTTCATTGCTTTCTTGTCTTGACTGGACAAATCTGGTGTCTTCATACTATCGTAAGTGTTGTGTTTACTCATTATCTTCTATCCATCTATCTACCATGCTATCCCACTTGTTTGTGGAGCGAGTCTCCATCTCGGATAATGGAGTCTTTCTTTTAGATCCGAATGTTATCTTGTTTCCTTTACCTTTAATAACGTGTTTATTGTCTTCAAAGTTTCCTGACTTTGGTACTTTATACGACTTTGTATACGTTCTCATCCGAAGAACTCCCCCAATCCTTGGTCGATAACGACCTTCTTATTTCTCGTTGATTCGTTGTGCATAGGTGGTTCATGGGTCGGGAAAACATCTTGGGACATCTTCTTTATGTTGATAGGTTTGCCGTCTTTTAACTTACTATAGTTATCGATATGATAATAATATATCTCATGGGTATCTTTCTTGTACCCTGCAATCCAAGTAACACCATGATCTTTATATAGAGAGGTAGCACGTTTACCATTAGGTTCGTTACGAGTAATAGTAGGTATAGTATTACCTGTAAAGGACTTTACTTGCAAAGACTCATAGACAGAATTTCCCTTGTCTATCACAATATCCACAATAGAGTCACGAGACCACTTAGAGCATATCCACCCCTTCATCATTATATCTAACATGACCGCAGTCTCACTGACTTCACAAGTCTGTTCGGATGACCATCTAAACATTATCCGAAGAACTCCTCTAGTGATGCTTGCGGTTCGGCATCCCATCCAACGGCATCTAGGATAGGGGTCAATGGATCAAGGAATGTCTTGTCGAACATAAAGTCATAGTCAACATACTTGTGCATACCTAACTCAGGTGGCAGTCGCATAGGGAATGCGAACACGTTAGACTTCATCGGGTTGGGCATCTTCATGTACGCGAACTTGATCTTCTCGCCATTCTTGATAGGTTCGTACTTCTTATCTAAACCTGCGTCTTTGATTGCCTTGTTGAAGAACAACGCACCTCGACAATGGATCGGGGTAGACTTCTTGAACACAGTCTTGCGGTCATACCACTTCTTGATATCATTGATACCACGAGGGAACGATACGTCTTCGGGCGGCAACTGTCGGAACCTAGACCTGAAGTCCTTGATAAAGTTCTGGATGTCGAGTTCGGATCCTTCGATGATCAACTTGAAGATATCCTTGAAGTTGTCGCGGCAGACCATAGGAGTCGAAGACTTGATTGCTTCGATACCCATCATCTTGAGTTTGGGTTCTGCGTACTGGACACCCTCGTTATTGTGGACGGATAAGATGTAACGTTTCTTTGCAGTCCAGATACCACGCGAGGCAATAACCTCTCGACCCATCTCCATGCGGTTGACGTAAGCACCAGTCACATCTGCCATATCAGAGTATGCAGACACGAGGATCTTCTCGAAGTGTTCGGAGCAGATCTTGTCTAGGAACTTGACTGGATCCTTGGGGGCGAACTGATCAACCAATGCACCCATACGGATATACACGGAGTCAGTATCAATCGCGACAACGTAGTCCTCGTCTGTCTTGAGAAGTTTCTGCATCTCGTTGTTGACGGCACGTTCTGCCCACTTGATTGCCAACTGACCTGCGAGTGTAATAGACTCGGCAACACGTTGATCAAAGTAACGGAACCATCGGTTACCCAACGCACCATAGAGGGAGTTCATAAGAATCTTGATTGCCATCTGTTGGTTGTTGAGGGACGTGATCTTGTACTCAAGTTCCTTGCTAGGATTGTCTTGGTGCAACTGCTCGGTCTTGAGCATCTCTTGCTTGATCAATCTACGCTCGGCATAGTACTCGCTAATGATAGTCGGGATCACACCAACCTTATCATGGGCGAACCTAACACCAGTCGGTGCCAAACAGTAACCACCCTTATTAACCTTGGTGTCTCCATCAAGGAAACTATCCACGGACACGCCATGCTCGATACCATCGATCACAGTTTCGGGTGACATATTGTTCTGGACAATGATCATAGGATACAGAGAGTTCAAGTCAAAGGATGTTACCCAGTCGTGAGATCCAACCTGTGGTTCTTTAACATAACCACCGGGAAATGAGGTCTTGGGTTTCTCTACCTTCGGGGGTACGGCAACCTTCCGCTTGTTCAGCAGACGGAAGATGATCGAGTCCCAGATTGCCACGGTACCTAACGTCTCGGTAAAGTTACAACCGCCACGATATGCCATAGTCAACACTAGGGAGATCAGATCTAACTTCTTGTCGAGGTTCTCAACCAACTCCACATCTTTGATGTTGTAGTCGATGAACTTCTGGTAGTCTTCTTTGTACAGAGTATGGAGGTTGCCATGCTCTTCATAGGAGAGTTTGTTCTCACCAAGTTCCACAAAGGCAATGTGGTCAAGACGGTAAGACTCCTGCAACTTGTAGGTGAACTTCTTGTATATCTCCATGTAATCAAGATGCTCGATACCGTTGAGGATATAAGTCTGGGTCGGTTGACCGAAGTTAGTATGGTTGCGTTCGCCAATCATGCCCCACGGAGACAGACGCTTGACCGTAGTCTCACCGAACTTAGATCTGATACGATTGACCATATAAGGTATATCGAATCCCATACTGTTCCAACCAGTGATGACATCTGGGTAATGGTGTTGCCAGTGGTCTATCCACTTCATCAGTAGATCTTCTTCGGAGGAACATTTAATGAAAACAACATCATCGCGTGTGACTGTATAGTCATTGAGTCCCCATACGAAGTAGTCACCATCGTTGGTTGACATAGCAATAGAGATGACAGGATACTTTGCTTCGCGAGGTTCGGGGAATCCTTCATCGGATGCCACCTCGATATCGATGGTGCAAGTCTTGATTAGGGAAACATCATAAGGAACCTTGTTAGGAAAGACCTCGGCAATGAACTGTGCTTGATAGTTGGCATTACCATAGACCTTGAAGTTGGCAATGTTATCGTACATCTTGTTGAACTCGGTTGCTTCCTTCATGGTGTCGAAGGTCACTGGTTCTACAGGTGTGCCATCCAATGCAGTCCACCCAGACTTAGGTGCGGTCTGGGAGGTAACATACATTGTGGGTTTGAAAGGTACTTTCACCTTGACGGACTTGCCGTCTTTGTATCCACGGTACAGGATAGAGTTACCTGCACGATTCACGGATGTATAAAATTCTGTCATATTCTCGCTCGGTGTTTGATGTTATATGTAGGTATTATACCACGAAGCAGAGGTCTTGTCAACTAAAGAATCCATCCAAGGTAATGGCGTTAGGATAGGAGTAGTTGCGAAGCAGAAGTTCTTTGCGCTTTGCTTGTTCCTTAACGTACTTAGCAGTTGAGTTCATACTATAGGTCAAGTCCCAGTCAAGTTGATCCCACTCACAATATGCCTCTTTAAGTTGATCGTTACTGTTGTAGGTAATCATAGTCATTCCACCAGATGCGGTCATATCATCATGGAATCTTTTGTGACAGAAAGAGTCGTGCATATCTCCACCATTGCCATAGATAAATGACTTGATATCATATGGAGGATCTGCGAAGATGAATGTATCTTGGTCGGCACCCTCTAGTACTTCAGCATAGTCTAGGTTGGTGATCTTCCAGTTCTTCATTATAGCGGCATACATTGGTAGTTTGCTGATCATACTGTGCTTGAACTTATCGAAACACGCAAGTTTACTGAACGAACCAGTAGACTCACCTAGACCAGAGAACGAACACCTATTCATAATATAGAACATCCACGCGATCTCGAATGGATCTGTTGCTGTGGCAAGACCTTCACGCATAACCTTATAGTAACCAAGGTGAGACTGAAGGGGATCTTCGGTATCCATCAACTCGTTCTTAACATCAGTTAACTTGTCTGCAAGTCTCTGACCTTCTTTCTGTAAGGTAATCCAGAAGCAGTACAGGTTGTAGTACTTGTCGTTGACCCACACTGGTGTGTCTGGGTTTGCTTTGGAGAAGGCGATGGCAGGAGAACCACCCCCAAGGAATGGTTCACGGTATTCTTTGATCTCGCGAGTAGGCATCTGTTGCTCGTCAAATAGAAACTTGATTGCACGAGTCTTACCACCGGGATATCTCAGAGGAGTCTTTAGATCTTTGTACTTCATAATATAACTCTATTGCTCAATAGGGTACCATTATACCATAGGTAATCTGATAATGCAAGTACTTTATTCAATAACTAAGAGATTCTTGTTCTTAGTCCAAGGTTCTTCTATATATCCTTCTTTGTAACCATGATGGTCTTGGGTAACCTTCATAGACTTAGACACCACCTGAGTGCTTGGTAGTCTCCACTCGTTAGTGTCTTCGTTCTTATCTGGTTTATTGAATGGTCTCTGTACGTTACGACCAAAGTATAGAGTGGTACAACTCGACCAAGGATGGATGACAGTAGTAGCACGTCCTCGGTAGTTTTGAGGTTTCAACACATTAGTTGTGTATGTGGCAAACAATCTCTGAAGAGTACAGTACGGGCCACAGTTGATAGGAAACTCAGCATTAGTCAATGCGTTATACATCCACCCTGCGGTTTTACTCTCTAGACTATAACACCCCATGAACAATCCTATGTTGCGATAGAGAACATCCATATCGCATAGTTGTCTAAACTGTCCTACATTCCCATTGAAGTATGAGTCGTGTTCTAGTACAAGGAAGTCTTCGTCTGCCTCGCTTGCCATACGCATAAGTTCCCAATGAGAACACATCCCTGCCATCTCTGTGGGGGAATGCATCTCCTTGGTGTTTTCACTCAGAACATCTGCTCTCATAAGTGACTTTGCCCAAGTGTACCTATCCAAGTGTTCTTGGTAGTTATCAGACTCAGGGGTTATCGCATCAAAGGTTCTTATTTCAGAAATAACACCTGCGTCTAGGAGAGGTTGAAACGACTCTAGAGAGATCTTGGCATATGCCTCGGAGATTTCATTTCCCTTGATTACAATCTGGTATGCTATCACTAATCTAGGTTCCACATATTCTGAGGCATATTGACTATGTTCCAATGCCATGCTGTATCTTTACTATCAGCACCCATCAACTGAACGTGTACCATCTTAGTATCTTTGGTTCTCCAGTCACACAAGTCTAGTTCAGGGTTACCCTTGATCTTAGCATAGTGTACATAGGAGTTCCATCCATTGTCCATATCTTGTACATCCATATCATGGATAAACATCTGGGCATGAAGGTAAGGTTGGTCACAAGTATAGAAACTATCCAATCCCATACGTCTTACAGTATCGACATATTGTTTGAAGTCTTGAAACTTCTCTCGTGCCTTGACTCGTCCTTCTTTTGAATACAAGACAACTCCAGTGTTGTATGCGATAATACCATACCGATCACGAGGTACTTGTGTGTTGAACATATTCTTCAGCATCTCGCCCCATCGTTCGTCCGTATCATGTGTGATACGTCCACGAGTAATGGTACGGATACGAGACTGTTCGGGTTCTGTGCAGATACCAATCTCACCAGTGAACTCATCAAAGATGTTTTCTTTTAGACCATCCACAGGAAATACGTCCGTATCCACAAACATGATCTTATCATACTTGTCGAAGGACTCGTCATAGACTGGTTTGAATGCACCGTAGTGAGGGGAGTAGTTACCGAAGTCGTACTTGAAAGTGGAACGCAACCAATTGGGATTCTCTTCGAAGAGGTACTCAGCACCAATAGACTTGGCATACTTCTTCATTGCATTAACACCTGCTTGGCAGGATTCTCTAACTGGGCCATCCCAGTACTGGTATATGAGGTTCATTACAAATTCCTTAAAGGTTTGAGGGACATAGACTGCCCCTCCATTCAATACTACTTATACTAGTGGTATCAGTGCCAATACCATTGTGTAGAAAAATATAACTGTTACTATAGGTGTGCTGAATCTCTCGACTCTGCGATCAATCTTGCTGTTCATGCTTTTGTTCTCTCAATTAGTAAGCAGACCATTCTGCTTACGTCATTATTTATACCGCATAACGTCTTTGGTATGTAACTGATACCGCATATAACTAAATGTAATACCGGAATGGCACCTAACTCTTATAACTAGTTAATACATATAGTTGTGTGTTAGAAGTAAGTCGCAGGGTCAGGTGAACCTTCAACGCCAAAACTAAACGAGACTCTACTGTCGTGCGGTATTATCTGGTGGTGTGTGCCACGAGGTAACCACACATAATCTCCGGGATTGAACCAGAACGGTTTGTCATCGTTGTGCCCTTCTACTCTCATCTCCACGCTTGCCAAAACCTGAACTAAAAATACGTCCATTGTATCGTTGTGCCAAGGGTATGAGTCAGAGTTCTTACCTATGCCAGTAAAGGCAATGTTGGTAATTGATCCACCGTTCTCGTTGTGCATAGAGAATACTTCTTGCATCTCGCTTTCGATATGACGTGCGAAGTCAGGAGCAGAGGGTCTCTCGTGAAAGCAATTCAACCCTATCCTAAACTTGTTGGTATTGGAATCAATCAACTTATCGGGGTGCGTATTAAGCAACTCCATATGTTTGTTCCAGTCATACACATCACTTACTTCGAAAGGAAGTTTCCCAAAGAAGAATTGCTTATCTGCTAGATCGTCTTCTCTATCTTTAAATATATCGTACATAAACGTCTCACTTGTTGCCAATATTATACTTGGGACATAACTCCCACTGATCTTTCTCTTTGAAACCTATGATCTTGATTGTACGCATAGGTGCGCAATCTTTGGCAGTCTCACCATTCTGTATCTCAACTAGACCCCAGTCCTGTAGTAAGGTTGCAATTGTATTTCTACGTTGCACGTCACCTACCTCTAGATTAGACTTCTTTCCATCCAACATAAACAATTCTTTGAAGTGTACTATGAAGTACCGACCTTGCTTGTGTAGGATATGACACGATTGAAAGAGTTTGTTATCACGTCTAGATGCGATACCAATCCTTGTTAGTGTCTCTTTGACCTTTAAGAAGTCATCGGGTTCTGCTAGAGTAATCTCTAACATGAGTCCAGAGTTCCATTCTACTAAATTATTTTCTTCCACCTTTGCTCACCTTATCTCTTATTATAGTTAGTTGTTCGGAAGAAAGAAGACTGAGTACTTGACGTGCTTTGTCATTACTATATCCATAGTATTCTTTCACCGATTCAATATCATTCTCTATTTCAGGTTTCACCCATTTAGAGAAGCGTTTGCGCTTCCTAACTATATTTATAAGAAACTGATATTGTAACTTACTGTCGATATGGTGGTATCGGTTCATCTCATTTGCCAGTAATACTGTGTCTGGGAAGTATGAGAGACTTCTGTTTGTAACAAATGGTACATACATCTTTTCGTGTTCGGGTAACTCCATGATATTCTTCTTAGTATCATTGATACTCTTGAGAAAGTCAAAAGGGGATAAAGTCGTCTTGTTTGCACCAACCATTGATGAAGTCCTTTAAATAAAAATTACGAAGTTTAGTCATATGTTCGGGGTCAATCGCACCGTTGTATAACTTCAATTTGGTCTTGTTCTCATGTATATGTATTATCTCTCTGTCAGTCTCAGTTGCATCTTGTAGGAATGCAAGTAACTTGGGTAACTCGTCAATATGATAGACCATATCATAATCTTGAGGTAGTCCCATATAGTAGGTCTGAGTATAGAAGTGGTTGTCTCTATACTTACCTTGTTCTAGATCATCAATCACTTGATCTAACTCTATAGCAATATCAGGAAGAAACCTACCTTCCTTGATATAGTATGCTCGTGCGTCCATGATAAACTCACACGCAGACTTGAACCTATCAATCGGATCACGCCTTACTGCAATACGATAAGAACCCCTGCGGAAAGGGATGTCGAACATATCAGATTTCTTAGATACATTTTCTATCCTAGAATCAAGTTTCTCGTCTGTCGGAAGATCCTTGACCCTTCGGTATGCTTCCTTTAGAGTAGACATTCCATTCTTGCAACACATACGAACATCAATATTATTAGGAAAGTATAGGATATTATCCTCTCGCCCCATCTCAATACTGCCGTTCATATTCTTAGTAGTCATAATTGTATCACATTTATATCACATTTGTCAAGGAACTTAATACCATCTTCACTGCGCAAGTGCGGAGTACGATAGAACACATTACTAATACCGCTTTGATATATCAACTTAGCACACTCTAAGCAAGGGGCAGTAGTTGTATATATGTCTCCATTATAACATGATTCAGAGGACATTGCAACCTTTGTTATTGCATTTGCTTCTGCGTGTAGAACTTCGTCTTTAGTGACTAGTTTCCTGCCGCGTGGCCACGTCTCTACTTCATGTTCGCAGTTGTTGTCCCATCCACTAGGCATACCATTGTATCCTATTGAGATGATGCGGTTGTCCTTCACAATAACACATCCAACCTTTAGTCGCTTTGCCGAAGAGAGACTTGCATAGTTCTCTGCGGTTCGCATATGTGCTTCATTCCATTTAGTCATAAGTACTTAACTCCTAACCAATTAGCAACCTTAGTTTTTATCCAAGATTTGTTTTCCATTCTAAGACTGATACCCGTATCGTCTATCCTTGCCGCCTCATCACCGTCTGAATTATTCACAGTAATATATGAATTCACAGTTTCACCTGCCCAAACAGCGTCTAGTACGAACCCTGTGTACGGAGTACGCAACTCGCGTAACACATTCTCAGGAACATCTAAGTCAAGACTTAGTTGTTGTGTAAGCGGAAATTGTAAATTAAGTTGTTGTTGATACATTGCCAATATACTCATGTGAGTAGGAGAAGCACTTTCGTGCTATCCACTTCCTGTCTTCAAGGTTGTCAGAGGGTATGTCTGCCCTCTCACTCATATTCTTACTAGTCGGTTTCCAAAGACTAGACTCATTCCTATACTTACCCATACGAGGATGGGCAGTCTTGCTAAAGTATCTCTTACCTTCTTCGCGGTGCAACTCTGCGATAGCATCACTGAGTCTAACACCAATACCTAATCCTTGGTAGTCAGGTAGAACTACTGTCCTGTGTCCTCGGAATGCATTCTTAACTGTTCCACTGGGGAACGGTATGGCAGAAGCAAACCCTACTACTGTATCTCCCCACCAACATAACCAATGTTTGGCAGAACTGTTTATATCTTGTGTTAAATAATGATGGTCTTTGAACGCTGTCCACGCTTCGACCCCACATGGAACAATGTCCAACTTGATTTCGGGTCTCCTAATTGGTCGATGAAGTGACCCCCTATAGGTGAGTTCACCTGTCGCAGTATCAAATACCCAATCGGGTTGTAACCATTCTTCGATGTCATAGTGACAAGAAGAGAAGACCACGTTCTTAATACCTTCTCTACGAATATGTTTGGCAACCGAATTAGCACATGACTTGGCAACCGATCTATTGACCACCGAAGTGAACTCATCGATCACTGCATCATTCACTAGTCTACGCGAAAGGTTAGCACGGTATTGCTCACCAACAGACAATACATGATAAGGTCTAAACCATGTAGGAACTGAGTTGAGTCCAACCGCACCCATCAATGTAGTTGCATCATCCTCGTTATCAAAATGAGAGGCAATGCATTTATCTGCCACCCACTCTGGAAACTTCTCTTCACCAAACCTCTTGAGCAATGTAGACTTGCCCGAACCAGATGGCCCGACTATGAGTCCTATGTTAAAGGATCCACATATGTTAGGCATATCAGGAACGGTAAACTCAGAGACACCATCAAAGGCATATTCGAATGCCTCGGATAGTGACTTGGTTATCTCGTCCTGTTGTACAGGCGAGTGTGATATCTTAGAGACCAAGGATAGGTGCCAGATCAGGTTCACTGAAGGTAGATGGTTTGAGGATCTTACCAGTCTTACCATCACGGATGATAATGTTGTTAGTGAACTTAGACATATTAGAACGCTTGACTTCTTCCCAGATGTCATTGAAGTCCATACCTAGAGTTGATGCCATTCCCATGATCACCCACACCATGTCTGCAAGTGCGTCTGCAACTTCAACAACATCTTGTTCCTTATATGCTTCTTGCAACTCGTGGTACTCTTCGGTGATCAAGTCCATATACAGTTCGATCTGTGGGTCAACATCATCTGTTATTGTAGGGACATCCAAACACGATACTACTGGGTAGTCCTGCAACCCTTGTTTCATAAATAATTCTACGTCATCTTGATACATTATATTACCTCTACGTTTGCCATGATCTCAGTCATACAGGCAACTAAGTTAAGTTCGTGATCTGCCACGAACGAGTTCTTGTACTGATAGTCTGCGAGAATGAGAACCAACTGAGGGATACTCTGTGGTTGTACAAACTCATTCATGGCATCATAGATACCACGGAACACGGAAGCAGGTTCCACATCCATATTATTAACAACCCAACTCCGCATCTTCTTAAAGTCCTTGCCCTTCAATGCTTTGAAGAGGAGACTGTAGTTCTCATTTGCGTCAGTTATGATAACTGTAGTTTCCAATTGACCTGAGATAGAGTAACGTTGACATTCATTAAGGACACGTCTCCAATCAGGAGCGTGTTTCATAATCAGACTTGCTAGTGTCTGGGGATTGAATGATACGCCCTCTCCAGTGAGAATGGTCTGCATACGACCCATGAAGTCACCGCACAATTGCGACAAGACAGTCTTAGAGAAATTAAACTCGTAATTAGAACAACGAGAGTGAAGTGGTTCGATCACTCGGTTCTTGAAGTTACAAGTGAGGATAAATCGACAGTTGTTACTAAACTCTTCGATGAATCCACGAAGAGCAGGTTGAGTTGATTGAGGATTAAGGTAGTCTGCTTCGTCAAGGATTACTACCTTGTAACCGCCAGAGAGGGAGACGGACGAAGCAAACTGTTTGATCTTGCCACGAAGGGTATCAATGTTACCTTCTTCGGATCCGTTGATGACGATATAGTCAAGACCTAACTCTTCACAGATTGCTCGTGCGACAGTAGTCTTGCCTGTACCTGCGGTACCAGAGAATAACATATTGGGGATCTCTCCACCATCTACGATCTTCTGGAATGTATTCTTTAGTTCGGATGGCAGAATAGTGTCTGCTACACGTTGGGGTCTGTACTTCTCGACCCAGAGGAATTCATTACTCATTTAGTACTCCATCATTAATATAAGGTATTATACCACATCCGACATCTGTTTGTCAATGGTATTCGTAACTCTATCGATCTTATTCTCCCCTGTTAGGTAGATTAGTTTGGGCATAGAAAACGGCATACTGCCAATCTCATAGCAACATATGATCACAGTATCTCCTACCTGACATAGACGTGCCCCTGCACCATTCACAGAAATGATACCAGAGTTAGGTTCTGCCTTTAAAGCATATGTTGTCCAACGTTGACCATTGGTCACATTGTATGCATCTATTTGTTCGAACTCTGCAATGTCTGCAAGGTTCAGTAGGGTTTCGTCTATTGCAATAGAACCATCATAGTGTAGTTCTGCATTGGTGACAGTTGCTCCATGCAACTTGCTCTTTAAATAAGTATTCATAATATATCCAGAAAGAAAGAACCCCCTTTCGGGGGTGCTTTAGTTAGTTGCCTCGAAGGGCATCCAATACCACTTCGGGTCTTGAGGTCATGTATGGATCTGACGGACAGTTCTCACTGATACCCTCTTCCTCAAACCATCGCTCAATGCTTAGATCTTCTACGATCAACGCATATCTCCATGAGCGTTTACCGAAACCAAGGTTGTTCTTATTTACAAGATACCCAAGTCCATCTGCAAACTCTCCGTTACCGTCTGGTAACATCTTGACGTTCATAATGCCTAGTTGCTTTGCCCATTGGAACATAGCAAACGCATCGTTAACAGAGGTACAATAGATCTCATCGATACCTAGTTCCATGAACTCTTCATACATCTCTTCATAAGACGGCAACTGTTCGTTGGAACAAGTCGGTGTGAATGCACCGGGAAGTCCAAAGATCAATACCTTCTTACCTCCCATCAATTCAGCAGTAGTCTTACGAACCCACTTGAATGGGTTAGCGACATCCATTGTCGCAGATAGATCAGGTTCACGAAGATGGAATACAACGTCTGGTATGTAATTCTTAAACATATATTCCTCCAACAAGGTTAGGCATCATTCTGAATGTTTTCGACCAATTGGATAGACTCAATTGCTTGGTCTCTCAACTGCCCGATAGTAGACAACTCTTCGCCCTTAAACCCACCACGTTGTACAACGGTGTCGATTACTGCAACAGTTGATCGTGACACGCGGTTGGCAAGGTCTGCCAATACAACGTAACGTTCGTCCATTACTGATTCTTTTGCTTCTAATGTGATGCCATTCGCATCTTTGTTCTTTGATTCTGACATATTACTATTTCCCATAAGTTGATGATTTTTCAAGTGCTATAAAGTATTCGATTGGGGACTGCTTACTTACGAAGTTAGAGATCAGTTTAGAACTGATACCAACATCAAAGTCTTCGTTCACAATCTTCAGGTTATTGACGTTCATAATGAAGTTGAAATCAACTCCTTCTTCAAACTCACCTTCGACATAACAGAAGAAACTGTTAGAGGTGGCATCGTCATTGTCTACTACAGTCAGTTTAATACCCTTACCATCATTAGTGATAGAGATATTGTCGTGACCAAGTACTGCCGAAGCACGTTTCAATCTGCTCAGTGTGTCTGTATCTAGGGTAAACTTAACCTCTGGTTCTGGCATTACTACATCCTTAGTAGGAGCAGACAACATATCAATGTCAGAGTAGAAGTATCGGTTACCACGCAGACCAGTTGAGTCAGATACGATAACGTGCTTATCTTTGAATGATAGAGTAGGTTTCTCAACCAGACCCATCACACTCAAGAATTCATTAAGATCATAGATGCCGAACTCAGCATCGATAGTCTCGTCTAGTGTCACTTTCGCAAGGATGTTCTTTGCAACACTGATAGTCTTCAGTACGTTGCCCTCACGGAACACGATGTTACTGTTAATGTTTGCGAAGTTTTTAAGTACATTCAAGGTACGATCAGATAATTCCATAATACATCTCATTTAGTTTATTGTTTAATACGGTTATTATAACACACTCATTTGATCTTGTCAAGCGGAAATCTTTAGTTTAGAGAAGTTTTTGTCCTTAACGAACTCCAGTCTTCTTTGGAACTGTGCGTCTTCCAGTTCTGCCTTGTGAGAGATAACAAATACATTGGTCTCTTCCCCTAGACTATACAGGATCTTCATCAGGTTGTCAACCCCATCATCATCCAAAGATGAATCAAATGTCTCATCAAGGATCAATAGGTTGGTGGCAACACTGTTCTTCATCTTAGCAATCTGTCTCCATGTAAACAACAAGGATAGATCGATACGTTGCTTCTCTCCCTCAGAGAACGAATCATACGAGAAGTTGTCACGGTGACGTGAACGAATAGTCTCGGAGAAGTTCTCATCCAGATCGAAGTGGACAAAGAAGTCTAGTATCTGTAGGTACTGGTTAGTCAACTGATTGATAACTGGTACATACTGCTTAATGATCTTGGTCTTAATACCTGTGTCGCGTAGCAACTCACTTGCCACTTGATTGTATGAGTACTGCTCACCTAGTGTGAACTTCTCTTCGTTCTTAGCAATACTAAACTCATTCAACTTGTTCAGTTCTGCGTTGGCACCTTGTAGGTCACCTGTAGTTCCTTCCATCTCTGATATGTCTTGACGGATACGATCAATGTTACGCGTTAGTCGAGTAATCAACTGGGTGTTACTTTGTATTGTATTGATGGTACTTTGTTGTTCTTTGAGTTGTACCTCTAGTCCATTTATCTCATTATCAAAAGAAGTTAACTGCTCTGTCGCTTTGGTCATTGCCGTAGACAGTTCCTTGGCACGAGCATTCGCACCTTCCTTCTTGGAGTCACGGAGGTCTGAGTCGATACCCTGATCACAAGTAGGACAGTGTTCATTCTCATCGAAGAACTTTGCTTCCTTGACAACAGACTTGATCTGAGTCTTGAACTGTGCTTGATAGTCCATCAACTGTGTACGTTGTGGTTTAAGTTTGTCCAATGATGTACATATCGCATCCGTATCAAGGTTGACATTTAGTCCTGTATTCTGTGCCTCAAGGGAATGAATCTCATCAAACAATGTCTGTATCTCGTCTTCCTTGGTTGCCTTGTGTTGTTCGTTAACAGCACTCAGGTCACGCAGATACTTCTTCTGTGCGTTGATCTTAGTCTTGACCAGTTCTATCGAATGAGAGTTACTACTGATAGCATCCTTCAGTATAGAAGACTTCTCCTTTAATAGAGAGTTCATCTTAGAGAAGATGTTAATGTCGAGTAGATCCTCGATCACCTCACGTCTTGCACCCCCTGCCATCTGCATGAACGGAACAAAGGAACTTGATCCAAGAACAACAATCTGGTGGAATGACTTGTGAGACAACTTGAGAATGTTCTTCTCTAACATTGCCTGATACTCTTTGGCATGAGAGTCTTGGTTGACCATGTTACCGTCTACCCAGATCTCAAAGATGTTAGGTTTGATACCACGCACGATCTTATATTGTGCCTTACCTATATTAAACTCTACCTCAACTTCAGTACCCTTCTGGTTGATAGAGTTCACGAGTTGTGGTTTAGAGATCTTACGGTGAGGTTTGCCGAACAGACCAAACGATAAGGCATCCAACATGGTGGACTTACCCGAACCATTATGACCTATCACCAAAGTGGTAGGTGCCGCATCGAAGTCGATAGCAGTGAATGCATTACCTGAAGACAGGAAGTTCTTATAACGAAGTTTAGTAAATTTTATCATACAGGTATTATACCATTAATAGTCAGTCTTGTCAAACTTTATTTTCTCCCACACACATTTAATAGAAGGGTCATATGACTTAGTGAACACATGAAACTCCACGTCCTCTAATCCCGGAACGCCTCTGTCCTTCAGTAGTCCATAGTAGTCGAACCCAACTGCCGCATAGATAGTACCATCGTGCATCCTATGGTCTGCCATTGTCACCACATACTTAGGTTTCAACATCTTCAATGCTCGTGATAGAAACCACGAGGTAATGTTATGTTCGCCTTGGTGCTTGGTTGATACGACCAGTCTGGTTATGTCCCAGAGTCCGGTCGTGGGGGAGTCCACTCCAAAGTAGATTGGAACGAAAGACGGATGACAATGCCCTTCACTGAACTGAACCACCCCCACGACATCCTCACCGTAGATCAAACCATAAACCTTATTGGTTGGTGCATCCATGTATGGGTTACCAAGATAATGGTACCTCTTAATACAATCTGCCCCTTGGTTCATGGTTATCTCTCGAACACCATAATGACTCTTCAAGTTACATTATTTCCATTGACTGTGCTTCTGTCATTAACGCAGAGATTTCCTGCTTGATTCGATCCTTGTCTAAGTCAGTAGTCACGTTATCAACATAAGAATTTACCAGTGTGGTTGTGTCCTCAAGTTTGATGTTATCGTCACCTACGTTCTCGCCAAGGAAGTCTTTGAAGTCTTCGGCAATCTTCAGTTCATGGATGTTCTGTTGTTGTACTCTATCAACGAACCGTTCGAACTCTAGAGTATTACCCTTGTTGACCACAATGATCTTGACAAACTTTTCATCTAGATGAGACAAGTCTTGGAACTTATTCATCTTTTCGTGGTCATAGTAGATCTTCTCATAGATAGTGAGAGGATTACGGACAGCCATTACGTCTCTTGTTTCTGTATCAAGTACATGAAAGTGTTTTGGATCACCACAATCATTCCAGAAGAACTCATACTGTGCCCCAAGATAATGGATGTTACCCTGCGAAGACTTGGCATGGAAGTGTCCAGTAAGAACAGTCTCGAATCTATCGAAGTGAGACTTGCTCATACCTGACATACACACCTGACCTCGTGCCATCTCGAAACCTTGTAGTTCCAAGTGTGCGCCTATAAGAGTTGCTTTTGTGTTGGAAAGAAACTCAAGTGATGCTTCTTCGTTCTGCGGATTGATCCAAGGTACTAGTCCTACACAGAGACCATCATAGTTCATCTCGGTAGGTTCCATGATAAGGTTAACCTCATTCATGTAGTGACCCTGCAACTCCTTCAATGCATTAAGTTCGTTAGTGTTCTTGTAGTACACATCGTGGTTGCCCGGAATGATATCCATAGTAATGCCATACTCGCGTAACTTCTCTAGGAAGATCTTACGGTTGTGTGCCAGTGCTTTAAAGTTGACAGTCTTTCGATTGTCGTAGTAATCCCCAAGGTGAAGTATCTGAGTGATGTTGTTCTCTAATAGATATGGGAAGAACACTTCACTATAGAAACGTTCTTGATAGTCCATGAATATATCGGACGAGTTTCGACACCCTGCATGGGTATCATTTAGTATTGCTATTTTCATATATAGTTCCAGTTATCAGTGTACAGTATAACAGGTTATAGAGGGGGTGTCAAGTCTTTTTTACTAAGTTTCCTGATACTGTAACTCTGGGAGATTCTGTGCCGTGGAAGGGGTACACTCCATGTCGAAGTTTAGCAGGGAACATGAACATAGTATTCTCGTATGTCACGTCTACTGGTAGAGGTAGGTCGCATTGATTACCAAATATATTGTTGTAATAGAACGAGAAGTGTGCCGCAAGATTGCTACCATTGGCGTTATACTTGTCGATTTGATCTATCATAGTATATGGAATCTCTACAAATATGACGAATGATAGATCACCTCCGTGCGCGTGGGGAGGGTTGAAGTCACCTGCATACGAAACATTGAACCACATAGATTCTAGTTGATACTCAAAACCTTTGAATTCTTTGGCAATAGGACACAAGTAATCACCTAACTGTTCATGGCAATACCAACTCAATAGTTTACCTTCTGACTGGTTACCTGCAAGTTTGTGTCGGAAGTCTTCGTGTATCTGGTCACCAAAGATCTCTTCCCTAAGTAAACTCATCTCGTACTTAGGGACAGTAATATCTAGATAACGATCATCATCTAAATGCTTATACATTAATCGTCAACTAAGAAGTCTGATAGGTCGGAGTCAACATTGACTGCACGTCTCTTACGTTGCTTCTTCTCTGCTTTCATATACTCTTTGAACTGAGTGTCTGCATCCTTAACTGTATCAATACGCATACGCAAAGACTCAATGACTCGTTGATCTTGAGTATTCCCATCATAGTCTTGTCCCACAACGAACTGACCAACATCTGCTTCGGACATATACTTCATCTTAATGTCTTGTTGCTTCTTCTCTTTCTGGATACGTCTTAGGAACGCATACCACGAGATAGTAGTGAAGTAGGAGAATGCATTAGGGTTCTTTGATCTGGTTGCCGTCTCAATGTCATAGTTCTCAATTGCCTTGAGGCAGTTCTCCACAGCATCCATCACCATCTCTTCACGATAGGTATAGCGAACGAAGTTAGACTTGTGAGATAGTCCCTCGGCAATTCGAAGGAAGCAAGTAGCAATGTAGGTAGTAACTATAGGTTTAGTGATACCCTCTTCCTTACAACGCATAGCATCTTTGCAATACTCAAACACCGCATTGCTGAAGTCTCTATTGTTAACGTAATGTGGTTTGTCTTTAGGTTTCATTATTTATAGTTCCATTTGTTTAATAACTATTATACTATAGTGACAGTCTTTTGTCAAGGTAAACTTCTTCTTCCTTTGATAATGCCTCGTGACATATCCTATGTCGTAGTTCAGACGAAGAGAATCTATGATCTCTCTTGTTGAAGTATAACTCTATACCTCTCTTCTTACATATGTCCTTACCAGTGAAGTCAATGTCACGATACTCTTCACCCATGATCTTAATATCAATCTGGCACATGGCGAGTAGGTCTTCTAGGTCTGCTTCAGACTCGTACACCATAATCTCATCAACATACTTGACAGCAGATAGTTGTGCTTGTCTCTCGACTAGGGATTGGATAGGAGCATTCTTCTCGGATCGATCTCTAGATGGATCAACCTGAAGGGCACATATAAGATAGTCACACTGAGACTTTGCTTCTCTTAGCATCGCAATATGCCCTGAATGGAGCAGATCAAAGGTACTTGCAGTTATTCCGGTTTTCATTAATATATTCCTTGACAGGAGGTCATTCCTGTGCTATAATAAGACAGTCGTCTGCCCACAGCCAATACACTATGTTTAGTGGATGGTTGGGAACAGAAGAACGTTGTCTTTTGATGTTTCATCACTATCGTATTCAAGATCTTCTTCTTCATCATAGTCATCACCATTATAATCCATAATTGATTCTACACCCTTTATATATTGATTCACTATCGATGGGACTGGGTTAGCAATTGCCACAATCTTATCGATCTTAATTAGAATCAATTTATCAGGATCGTCTTGGTAACACATGAACAGACGATACGACCACATTCGATCTCCTTCGGGTGTAACTTTATATTCAAAGGCAAGTGGATTTCTTATGATTAGATCTTGATCATCCTCTTCAATGATTTCACAGATTATCTCTTCACCAGTAACCAACTTCAGTTGCTTTATATTATCAGTCATCGGTTTGCTCCTTTAAGTTAATAGGGTAAATACTGTACTTAAATCCTTCCTTCGTGTATATCTTAATCCTTTCGGCACTGTGACGTAGAGTAAAGTTCTTATGTTTATCTACATGGAAGTCATCAGCAATATCAAACAACTTAGTTGCAACACCATTGTCTGACTTCCTTAGTCCTCGTCCAATACTCTGTAATACTTTAACCTGAGACTTACTGGGTGTAGCAAATACAATGTTGTGCAGGTTCTTTATATTTATACCTGTACTAAAGGTACCTAGAGAGGCAACGATAATAGCATTGTCTTCTCCCTCTACTATACCACGGATCTTCTCGCGATCTTGTGCGCCAACCTCACCAGACACATAGAACACCTTACGGTCATCGGATACTGCATCCTTGATAAGTTCAAATAGTATCTTGCCGTGCTTCTCTACGAACTGGAACATGACCAAGGTATTACCTGTCTGGTCTACTGTCAACTTAGTAATGAAGTTGTTCCGTGCTTTGTTAGTAACAATGAAGTCTATCTCCTCCTGATAGGTCTTGTCCTTCATCCAATGACACTTGTCATTGTGGTAACGCAACAGCAGAATAGAGATGTCAAGGTCTGCTAGTTGTTTATCTTTCTGCAATTGTGCGGTGCTAGTCACCGTAAACACTGGCCCGAATAAACCTTCTAGCACAAGTTTGTTCGTCTCAGTACCATCCAACGTTCCTGTAGTACCGAATCTATACCTTGCATTGATACACTTGTCCATCATAGTAGATAGAGACTTTGCCTTAAACAGGTGTACCTCATCACCAAACACTGCATCGAACTGCTCAAACCATTCCACACCAAACTTATAGATCGACTGCCATGTAGATATGATGACAGGTTTGTCCGTCACCTTATCTTTACCTGAGTAGATCATATGGACGTTCTCATCCACGTCATACCCATAGTCGGCAAAGTCTTTGTACATCTGCTCTACCAGACTTGTGGTAGGCACAATGATTAAAGTTTTAGATACATCTTTATTTTCCTTGACAAACCGCATCAAATTGTATATAATGAAACTCTTCCCTGACCCAGTTGGAGAGAGTAGCAAACACCTCTTGTTTTCAATACCATGACTGATTGCTTTGTACTGATAATCATATGCTTCGAACGGCATCTGCCATGAACTCATAGTCTTAATCAGTGACGGATGATCAACCTCATCCTTGGCAGACGGAATACCATACTCTTCATGCTCAATGATCTGTAAGGGATAGAACCGATCAGCACAGAACTTTCGTAAGTGATGATAGAGACCAACGTTCATTTGCTTGGTCACTTGGTTGTACAACTTCACCCGACCATCCCACACCTTCCTTTTATAGGCTGGCATATACTGGTAACCGGGAGCAAAGAATGCAAAGAACTCACGGAGTTCCTGATCCTGTGCCGCATTAGCATCTATCGCTATGTATGAGTGTGACATCATACCTACGCGTATAGTATTATCTTCCATTAACCACCTGCTTCAAATGCTCGCCACTTAATAATATTGCCAATCGTTTGGTGTCTCCACTTCAAACTATCAACAATCTCTGTAAGTGTACTTATAATAGTGTTAAGGTATGCGATCTTCTCTTCGCTTCTTTGAAGTTCTGGATCAGCATTGTAATAGTATTCTAACTCGCCCTTCAGGATCTTCAGTCCGTTAAACGGATCTGGGTTCCATCCAGTTGCTTCTATCTCTTCGCGAGACATCTTGCCATTGTAATACGCCCACTTGTCCTTCAACAAGATTGCCTGTGAATGCTCTGTGCGTTTCAACTGCAACTTAGTCAAGGATAGGTACTGCAAATACTTTGCGTGTAAGGATGGGGTCTGTCTAGATGTATCATCTAATTTGTGTGTAGGGATCTCTGCATCCTTCTTCCACTCTTCCATAATACTTTCAAGGTCTAACAACATAATATTCTCTCTCTAATTATAATAGCGTATGATAGACTATAACCGACTTTAGTGGGTGGTCTATATTAAGCATCACGCCCCATGATACTCTATCATACCTTTGTATTTATATGTTCAATAGCGTCCTTCCAATAGGACTCATCGAAACCTAACGTGTAACTCAATGTGATTCTCTTACAGTTGGTTGCGGCACAATGGTACATTACCTTATCTGGTTCATCGTTAGAACCAAAGTAACCTGCCTTGCACTGCCAACCCTTCTTGTCTACCATCCATGTATGGTTCTTTGTGATAGGATCAACGTACTTGAAGTAACCGTCTCCCTTCTCACTCCATGTGAATATAAGATTGAATGATGATGCATCGGCATTAGAATGCCAAGCAATGAATCCATCTTCGGGGTACAACTGTGATAGTGCTGATTGTCTGACACCCAACTCTGTTCTCATCTCTGAGTCGAGTATATTATACTCTAGTTGGTAGTTCTTGTCAACCCCCTTGTAGTGAGGAGGTTTGATACAATATGATCTTGCGGTCTCAGGATGACCTATATGATCTGCTTGTATTGATTCCAAGTACTCATTGCTAACATAGTGATCTCTGTCTTTACCATCTAACATTGTGTTGTTAGACATAACATCATACTTGTCAACGAACAGTACCCATCTATCAAGGATAGAGAGTAACCTCTCATTCATAATATAGACTTTCTGCATTTACTTTAACTCGAAAGAACTGAACCTGAATGATACATTGAATGTAGGATAAACTACGTCTGCGACATTAGAGTTCATTGAGATCTGCCCCACGTTAGTAGGCAAGCAATCATTGTACTTAAAGGTCACGTTCTTATTGTTGTGACTTGTTAGTATAACAAGAGTAATATCAGAATAGGTATTAACCTTCCCACCTTCATTACCATCAACCTGTCCGTCCGTAACAATACGTTCCAACCAACCCTGCATCTCTTTGTATGCAGTCATGTCTTCATCGCATATTACTTCTACTTGTAACTCACCATACTGGATCTTATCACCTGCCAAAGGGACAGACGTGATTCGCGCAACTGGCATCTCCAATGGAGTAACGCTAGAACCGGGATGGATAACAGACTGTATAAAGTACTCTAGGTTCTTGTACTCTTCACCTGCTATGATTAACCTAAACCCTGTGGGTTGTAGGTAGTTTTTATTCTCTGTTAATGCCATGTTGACCTCTGTGTTGTATAGTTCTATTTATACAAGTAATAGTGCCATCCTTGGCCAGCGCACTCCTATTCTTCTTCGGTTGGTGCAGTTGCATCTGTGCCAGTCTTGGTAGCAACATCTTTAATCAAGTTAGATGTTACGTCCAATACACCGGCAGTTACACCAAAGACATCGGAACCGACACCTTTAATAACACCACCAGTACCATCGATAGTTGCATCGACAGTTGAACAAGCAGACAGAACCAATGCGAACGCAATTGCAATAATACGCATAGTAATCTCCTATCTTGTACTTCCGACTGTGGTTTCCTTTCCACAACTGCGGTGCGTACCACTTGATACGCAGAACTTAATCCTTGTCTGTATTTATACGCATAAAAAAAGGGACTCCGAAGAGTCCCATAAAGAAGGTAGGTTGTCTCACTTCCCGTGAGGATCCTACTCTTATTTTTATACTACCACTACGCGAGGATGTTGTCTACGCGGAAGATTCTGTAGTAGGAGTTAGTCTTAACAGTAGCAAGTCCATCAGCAGGAGTAGTTCCTACATATGGGTTAGATGCCATTCCGTAACGAGTCTTGAAACCGATCTTCGGTTGGAAGTTATCTTCGCCAACTGCTTTAACCATTTGTAAAGGCACATATGGGCAGTAGAATACACCTGCGTCATAAGCGTTAGTTCCTTTATAACCAACTGTGATATAATCAGCAGTGGCGTATGGATCGATGTAGACTTTAATGCGACCATTCAAAGTACCTGCAAAGGTGTTACCAGTATCATCTACTTGCAAAGAAGTAGCAAGACCGGGACTGTAATCAAGCATACCAGAAGCAGAAAGAGCAGTAGCAACATCTGAAGAACAGATTACTACGTTACCTTTACCACGACGAGTTTCTTTAGCGATCACGTTACATTCACGATCAATCTGTACAACTAAACCTTTGAACTTCTCAGCAGACCAACGACCATCAGCATCAGTGCTGAGATTGAAGATACCACGAGTAGCAACGTTAGATTGTAAAGCACCAGTTTTTGCTTGACTGTTGATAGTACGGATAACTTCACGGTTAATTTCCGCAAGGATCTCTGTGCTAAGAATGTTAGCAAGTTCAGTTTCAGCGTCCAAACCGTGGATTGCTTTAAGATCTTGAGCAAGTTCAAGCGAGTATTCTGCTTTCAATGCACGAGACTTAGCAGTCACAGTTGCTTTTTCGATGGTGAATCCCATCTCAGCGAATGGTGCGCCAACACCGTCACCCAGTGCTTCAGCCGCGGCAGTAGTCATACCAGAACCGAAAGTGCTAGTTAGACGAGAATCATCTACAGAACTATCGACAGTACGAGTACCAGTTACCGAGTCATCAGAAATACCACTGAAACCAGAAGCGTTGTCTGAATCGTGACTAGTAGAACGATCACCAGAGAATTGAGTCTCTGCTTCGTTGAACAATGCTTCACGAGATCCAGTTGCACCTGCGCCATAACGTGCCTTCATCGCGAAGATGAGACCAGTTGGGCCAGACATTGGTTGTACACCACAAACGTCATATGCCATAAGATTAGGCATAGCACGACGAACAAGAGAGATCAAAACTGGATCCCAGTTGCTTGCAGATGTTGTAGAGTTACCGGGAGCGGCTTCGTTCAATCCACCGAAACCTTGTGATTGTGCGCGTTCAGCGTTCATTGCGATCTCTTGGTTTTCCAAGATAGCGGCAGTTACGCTTCGACGATGTGCGTCTTTAATTTCACCAGAACTATTTTCGTTCAGTACCGGTGCCCATTTTTCAACGAGAGTATCATATGAGTTCATATCTTTGTTTCCTTAAATAAGATTTATTATAGTCTGACTACTAAAATGCAGTCTTGGACATTTGTTGAAGTTTACCGACATACCTGCTCATAGAATCAGAAACTTCAACTAGTGCTTCAGGTTCCTCATCGGTGATCATTTCTTCAGTGATTTCTTTGGAGAAGTACTGCTCTTTCAGTTTGGCAACTTTTGATGCATAATCAGCATCAAACTCTACTTTCTCTGCAAGACCTTTTAACTTCTCAACTTGGGTGTCTGCCAGTCCTCGTGCCGCTTCAGCAATGATTTGATCACGCTTCAGTACTTCAAGTTCTTCGGACAGTTTGATGCTCTCACCAGTCTGAGAATTTAACTTCTCTTCAAGTTCTTCAACTTGACTTGCGAGTTCATCAACTAGGTCAACCTTAGATTCTGGAACAGTAATGTGAGACTCAACAAACAAGTCCTTCATTTTCTCCATAAAGTTCTCTGCGATTTCAGTACGGAGACCGTTCTGTACAGCAACTTTATTGTCTTCCATCCAAGACTCAACAACGTAGTTTAAGTATGAGTCAACTTTCTCAACAAGATCAGACTTAATAGTCTGTACTTCTTCAGCAAGTTCACCTTTATATTGCTCTTCTAACCGAGCAACTTCTTCGGAGAGTTGTGACTTAACAGCAGATTCAAAGATTGCTTGAGTCTTAGTCTTGAACTCGTCTGACAGAGTTGCCTCTGATTCGACTAGTGCATCTAACTCAGCAGTCGTGCTAGTCTCAGCAACAACTTCTTGATCTACTACTACTTCTTCGCCCATCATTTTACCGTATGCCGCCTGAAGACTCTTCTTGTCTAACTTGTTCATCTTCTGGTACATAGCATTAACCATACCTGCTTTAGTCTTAGGGACTGCCGCTTGTGTGGTTGCGTTAGCCGCCTTGTCTACAGACGCAATACTTTCTGGTTCAGATACTTCCTGACCGTCTGTACTAATGCCTTTAGCAGTAGGTGCTTTTTCTTCGAGAGTTTCCTCCACGATTTCGTTAATATCATCGTGAAGTTCAACTTCGACTTTACTTTCTTCAGTCATAATTGACTCCTTACATATTAGATTTGATTAACGAGAGGAAATTTTTAAACTCTCGAATTTGTACAGCACTGCTATACGCTTTCGGTGCGTTCTTGATCTCAGTCTCCATATCTTCAATTACACTTTGTTCCAAAATGCCGTTATTCCAAACCCAGTCTACACCTTCCATGATCCCATTAACAAATGCGTCTGGTGCTGAAGGGTCTTGTACTATGTCTACAGTTGCAAGGATAAAATCATCCTTAACATATGCGACACCATTTCGGTTCTCAATGCTTCCCATTCCACGAGTTGACACGCCTAGTTGTACACCACCTTCAAGGAGACCTTTAACAATCTTACCCATTGGAGTATCCAATATTTGTGCTTTTCCGACCACATCATTTCCTTCCAAACGGAGATCTGTGATGAGGTGCGAAACCTTGTCCAAGTTAACAGTTGGGCCTTCGGGGTGATTCAACTCACCGACTGCCCTCTTCTTGCTAACTTGTTCCGTGACGTATTTGTTTACTGCGTTCTCCATAATGGGTCGCGGATAAATACGTCCGTTTCTATTCTTTTGATCTGCCTGTGCAAAGACACCTTCGATGATATAGTTCTTACCACTACCATCCTTCTTTGCCTCTGTTATACATTGCAGACCTGTTTCAGTGAATTCACTAATCAGTTTCATTTAAGTTCCTTTATGACAGTCTTCGCTGTCTTCTCTGCCTCTGCTTGTGACTTGAACACGTCAAGTTTATCACCGTCTATATACACACAGAAACCTTTTGGTTCTTTAACGATCTTAACTGGCACCTTATCTATCTTCTTATTAAAGACAACTTTGGCACCCTCTCTGATCTGTTGAAATGTTTTCATACTAAGTTTCCGTGTTAGATGTATTTATTTATACAAATAAGATCTTTAAGATGAAACTAATTAGTCTTCGTCTTCATCAGGGATAACTTCCCCTTCTTGGTCGAGGATCTCTACCTCATCAGGGTCATCCGTTAGGTCATCGTCCACTGTGCTATCATCATCGTGAGACTCGTCTTCGGCACCGTTAAAGATAGTATCAGCAATATTAATCTTCTCTGCTTCTGCCGCATCGGACATTTTATCATTCAGTAAAGAATCGAAGTGTTCCTTTGCTTGATTAAAGTTCTGTGCCTGTATCTGATCGATAAGGTCTGCGATCTGTTGTTGGTTTGTTTCTAAATCAATTTCCATTAATATTCCTCATTACCTGTGTCATCGTCTCCACCCTTACTATTCTCTGCTTCGACTTGTTTTGCCATTTGTTCAATGTCTTCATCAGACATCATCATTACACTCTTCATTACCCATTCACGCGAGAAGTACTCTCCAACGTATTGTGATAACTGATCCATAGTACTTAGTCTTTCTCTAAGTATCTCAGAATCTTTCAACTCTGTAAAGTGATTATCTCTAACAAAGTCAATCTGTATGTCGTTCTTGAATTGCTCCCAGTCTTCGGGGGTGATGATCTGTTTAAGGATCAACTGCTTCTTCAAGATAGTTGTGAACAGTCCAGAGAACCTACGTCTCAGACGGTCAATAAACTTCTGGAACTTCACTTCATCTCTAGAGATCTCTGTAGATCTTCCTAGACTGAACTGTGATTCCTGCTCCAACCTACCAATAGGCACGTTCAATGAACGATACAATCTCTTCTGGAAGTATACAATGTCATCAATCTGCCCAAGGTTCTCACCACCGGGAAGTGTGCTGATCTCAGTACCACGACCACCTTCTCTACGAGGTAACCAGAAGTCTTCGAGCATAGACATATGTTTACGATCATCTTTGAGGTTACCAGTACTTGCATCGTATACTAACTTGTTACGATAACGAGTCTGGATCTCCTTCATGTGTTGCTCTGCTTTGTTAGCAGGAAGGTTACCCACGTCTATGTAAAAGATTCTACGTTCGGGCGCACGAGCAAGTCTGTATATTACTAGACTGTCTTCCATCATACGCAGTTGGTTGATAGGTTTGATTGCTTTGTGTAAGAAAGATACGACACGTTTCTTAGTCGGGTCAGTGATACCAGAGGTAACATACGACACGGAGTCTGGTGTTAACTTGACTGCACTCTGAGTCTGGTTCTTCTCTTGGAAGACATAGAACTCTTCTGTCTTGTCTACAATCTTTGCACCAGTCTTATCGTCTTTCTTATACTTAACTTCTTTAACTTTGCGAACCTTAACAGCATCAATAGGACGTATCTCTTGGATACCTGCCTTGAGGTTAGATTCGTTAACAATTAAGTGGTGAACTAATCGTCCATCCACATACCAAGACCTGAATATATCATGTCCTAGATCTGAAAAGTTCAACATACTTGTGACATTATCGAACTCTTCATTAATTAATTTCTTGATCTTATCAGATGTTTCAACACCATCTAGGTTGATCGTAACCGGTGATTCGTTCTCTGAACCAGAGATACTCTCGTTCACTATGTCTTCGATTGCCGCATCCACTTCGGGATGTTGAGCAACTCCGCGATACTTCATAATGAGTTCTGCGTTATCCTTCGCATTGTCACCATTGATATCAATGTACTGTCCGTAGTGTGAACCAGACGCGGTAACATATCCTGCCCCATCGTCATCCGTCTTCGGAACGATACTGGGAAGTTTATCATTTTCTTTTCCTTGCTCTCTCTTCTTAGTACGAGAAAGTTCGAAACCGAATAGTTTAATAATGTTGTTGTTATCGTCTGCCATTTCCTATCCTTTAGATATAGTACGAAGGGGAGAAAGTCCCCCCTTCGCATATATTTAGTCCTGTCGTAACTATGAAGTTACGCCATCTGCTTCCCAGTATTGAACGTTGAACGTTACCTGAAACTCTTCGATAGTATCGACAGTATCATAGTTCAAGTCAATTGCTGAGATGTTGACTGGGAAACAAGAACGGAAGTGATATACTTTCAACTTCTGTCCATCTTTGTCCAGTTGCTCAACAGCAAGGTCAGTTTGGTATTCAGCAGGATCGTTGAAACCAGTGTTTGCGTTGTGTGAATTGATACCATTCATCCATCGTTCCATAGCGTCACGAATTTCGAATCCAGTATCATTTATAATAGTTACAGTCCAATCTTCAAAAGTTCGGTCTCCTGCAATCTTCAACTGTCGCCCACGGAATGGAACAACGATTGGGTTGATTACGGAAGCAGGTAACTGCGCACCTTTTGCCATAAATGATGTTAATTCAGCATCACCGATAGCAAAGGCAGGAAAGTTAACTTTACAGTTAAAGAGGTTAGGACGGGCACCACCACCTTTTAGTTTTGACTTGAAGTCATCTACACCTAAAATCGCCATGTCTTATGCTCCTACCGAACCGACAACTTCTTCAAAGTCCACACCTGTTCTAACAGCAACAAAGTTCAATTGAACAAAGTTGATAGAACGTGCAGGTTTGACGAAGATTGACGCTACGAATTGGTTATTGTCCACAACTTCCTGATTGTTGTTTGTTTCATCACAAACTACACGGAAGTCAGTTATACCTCTACGACCTTTAACTCTACGCAAGAAGGGTTCTACAATGTTCACGAACTCTGCACGAGTAAACTCGTCGTTGAATTCAAACATTACAGACTTTGCCGCTTCTCCAATAGACTTCTCAATTGCGATAAACAATCTACGCACGTTGATACGGTCAAAGGCAGAAGGTCTACCCAGAAGAGTCTTATCACCAAACAAGATCAAACCAGTACCGGGAATGTTCGCGATAGGGTTAACACCTGCTTTATATAGTGAGTCACGTTGAGTCTGGTTGGGGTTAGTGAGGATATCAGTGATACCACGATAGTTACCACGCCTTTGACCTGCGGGTGAATACCAAGGATCAGCAATAATATCAGTTGCCGCCATTAGTCCTGCGGTGCTTGACGCGGCAGGGAGGTTGATATATTTGTCATTATACTTATCGAAGACTTTAATAAAGTTGTTGTCTAAGATTAAGTAAGATGACTTCGTTAACGAGTTAGCAAATGTTACAGCATTAGTTGTTGCTTGTGCATCTGTCTTACCCACGATACCTGTCTTATCGACAGATGTTACTACTACACAGTCTTTTCTTGCTTCTGCGATTGATACTAGATCATTCACAACAGTTGCACCGTCTCCGGCAGAACCATGTTGTGGAGCAATCAAGAAGTCAATTTCAGTCTGAAGTTTATCTTCAAACAGATCATAACCACCCTGTAGATCTCCAGTACCTAATGCGGCACTTTCGTCGCCAGAACCAAGGTTGTTGGTACGCATAGCATCACTAAGTGCGGTACTTAAACCGAAGTTAGTTGCGGTACCGACTACTGGAGTATTTCCCCAGTTGCTACCAAGGTTACTATAAGAAGCACCGAATGCAGAGTCATCACCGAAGTAACCATTCCAGATATATTGAGATTGTCCATTCAATACGTCTGAGATATAGTTAGGTGAATTATCAGAAGTCGTAGCACCTTTAGCAACAGAGAGGTATTCAAACTTCTCTAGTACAGATCCGGGAGTTCCAGAGATAGCACCAGTACGGTCAATTACAGCAACGTGGACTTCATCGTTAGATGCGCCATTTGAAGTTGCGTAAGAAGAAGTTCCCGGTTTTCCATCAAACTGAGAAGCATATCCCCAACCTGTAAAGTGATCGGCACTTGCGGAATCTCCTGCGGGACAGTAAGATACTGTCAATGCATTACCTAATTCTCCGGGATATTTTGCAACCCAAGTACCAGTAGAGATCTTTGATCCACCTTCACCGACAGCAGACGATACAGTGTTCGTCCAATGAGAAAGGTTGTTCACAGTAGCAGAGTCAGAGGTCAATGGTACTAATGCACTGTGTGCGTTAGATCCACCGTTGTTCTCTCGAACGACTTGTAGTGTTTGTGAGTATTTAAGAAAGTACGCGGCAGAGTGAAAATCTACCGAGTTCGCGTCGTCAGGTGCCGCAAAAGTACTAACTAATCCTGTTTCATCAGCAATTAGTGTTCTTTGGTGTACGGGGCCCCAACGGAAGTTTCCTACGAATCCACCACCAGAAGAACCAACTGCGGGCACGATTGCCGTTTTGTCGATTTCACTGATATTGATTGCAGGAGATGATGGTTTAACAGCCATAACATTTTCCTTTAGTTTCGTTAACGAATAATACGGTTATCATAATACGTTTATGTTCAATAGTTTTATTTATAAGAATTGTTATTTACAGAATAAGCGTACTTATTTCCTCAACTCCTTCATCCAGTCCTCATGTTTCTTCTTCTCTTCTTCCCACCAACCCTCATCAAAGTCGTGTTTATACATCCTCAGTCGAGCATCGGTCTTCTTAGCAATCACAAACGCTTGCTCTAGTAGTTGTATTACTTCTGCCTGAACATCTTTCTCTACCAGAGTCTCTGGTTTAGATAAGATCTTGTGATATATTAATCGGTGTATGTCGCATATAGTATAGTTGCCACGAGGTCTGTTCGCCACACCATGACTATGTTTCTTGGCATACTCCTCTAGTTTATCTTCTGTCCAGAGGTCTCCGTTCTCTTCTAGGTACTTAGGGTCTATCTTATCTTTGGGTATTAATAGATCGTCACTCATATTCCCTCTGGATACATTTGTCTGATTGTTGGTATAATATTTCGTTTCCTACCTGCGCAGAAGTGCATGATAGAGGCATTAGGTAGTGAGTCTTCGGGTTGGTTGCAGAACTTCTTGTCGTGTCTGTCATGCTCTCGAAACTTTAGTTTAGAAAGGTCATCTCCCTCGCATCGCATACAGATCTCTTCGACAGTCTTGCCGTCAAGTATACCTGATCTATGTAGGAGGTAGTGTAGGATGATCTCATCTCCGGGATGTTTATCCTTGAGCGACAATACAAACAAGTTATGATCCCAGTGTTTTCTTAACTCTACTCTCTGTTCACGGTTCAACTTGATCCAGTTACCAAAGAATATATGCGCCCCTTCTTTGTATAATGCAGGTGCGGCATTGTATGTTCTACTACGGTGTGGTTCTCCTGTCACGGCATTGAGTGCATTATGTCCACCCATTGCCCTGTCATGTAGTACACCAATCTCTGGTCTGTCCCAGAAACTTTCATGTTCGGGTGTGGCAATAGTGTCCATATCAATCATACACACTTGATCGTACTTGTCATACTTCTCTTGAAGCATACAAAGTTTCTGTGGTGTGAACCCCAACTCCTCTCCCATAGGAAAGTCAAGGACTAGTTCATACTCTGCGCCTGTGGCATGGGCATACTTGCGCATCGTCTTCTCTGCTTGGTTTGCCCACTCTGGCATTGTACCTGCAAAGTGTTGTAGTATTATGTTCAAAGAATTCCTGCCATGTGCATACTATAGTAGTTCTCTATCTTCTCTCGCTTTGGCCCTTCGGGTGTTATCTTGGTACGGACATGAATCATCCCTGCTTGGTGGTTAGGTAGATAACTATCTTGTTGCCACATAGGATCAGCATCTTTCCATTCACACTTGCTTCTATAGAACAACTCTGATATAATACCCTCATCCTCATACTTGTAAGGTTGATTGTATCTATCCATCCACTCATCATTGTCTGGGATTGCAGACCGAAGTTTCTGTCTCTGTTCGCGAGTCAGTTTATAAAATGCTCCACCCCAGTAACCAGTGTTCTCATCAATGCGACCTTCATTTATAAGTTTTCTCTTTAGACCTCTCTGTACTACACCTGCCGCGAACCCTACTCCTTCTGCCTTAAAGACATTGAGTCTGAGGTTCTTTGTAACAAACATATCAATGTCCAACATCAATACGTCATCGTATTCGTCCCACTTCTCATCTAGGATATGTACTTTCTGACAGGGGGGTGTAAGATGTTCCCTAAAGACCTGACCTTCCACGAACTGATACTCGACACCTATGCGTTCAGCATATGCGGAGATGTTTTCTACAGAGAGTTTATCTAGTGGTCTTAGTTTGCCTGTGAAGTGTTGTAGTATAATATTTCTCATAATATTCCTTTAATTACCAATCGCGGTCACCTGTGGTATCGCCTATATCGTGCCATCCACCTTGCCAAGTATTATCTGTCTCTTCTATATAGGAAGATCCGTCATCTATAAATCCGAAGGGAACCACGTCATCGCTGATTGCTTGTGTTCTCTCTTGGAACATCATTTGTTTAAGGTTGATGTCTGTCATGTCTGCAAAGAACTGAGTGGACACAAAGTAACCAAACATCACTAGGTTCATCATCAAGTCATCATGGTTGTTATCAGATGCTTCGTATGACTGACCTTTACCCACGAAGGTAGACATCTCTAGTATGGTGTTCTCGTCATAGACTTGTAGTTTCTGCTCTTCGATGATATCTTTGATAGCAGAACAACCCAATCTCTTAACCTTGCGGTTCATCTCAATGCCTAGTGCGTTTGCCTTAGTTGCACTGGATACATGGAGGTTCTCATACTCTAGTTCGTAGTATAATCCATTACAGACCACACCACCTTGATCATTTGCCTCAACTACTACCCATGCCTCATTGTAGAGATTCGCATACTTATATATAATATTAGGAAAGAGCAATGGAGAGATACTATTGTTTCTATAGACCGCAACTTGTTTGAACGGTCTTTCGGAAATATCTATGACATTAAATGTCGAATAATCCTGCCCTCTTCCCTTACTCACATCTACCGTCATAATATATTCATGTTCGGGTTGTGGTTCGCTATAGATTAAACAGTCACCCGACTCTAAAACAAGATGAGGTGCCTGACCGCGTAAACCCATCAGTGTCTCTGCATTGATCAGGGTATCTCCAGTACCAAAGAAGGTATTACCAAATTCTTGATCGAACTGCAATGAAGATGTGTTAGCAATAGTTTGCTTCTTCCATTCATCGTCACGTCCGGGAACATCCCACCAGTCCACACGGAATGGTTTGTATTCATTGACACCTTGTACGGCACCTGTCCAGATCTTCTCGAACTGATTACCCACGCCATTAGCAGTAGAGGTAATGATTACCTTTGTATCAACACCCGAAGAGACAACCGGATACGTTGAAGTATAGAACTCAGCAGCCTTTTCAACAAAAGCAAACTCATCAAGAAAGAGTAGATTAACAGACATACCACGAATAGAAGAACCAGAAGTAGCCGCGGCAATAATTCTAGAGTTATTACTAAATTCGATTGATCCTTTGTTGAGTGCTTTGCATCCCGGTTGAAGGAAGAACGGAAGGTTCTCCAACATGAGCGTAACTCGCGCAAGCATCTCTCGTGCAGTGGCACCTTTGTTTGCGAGGATTGCGATTGTTTTCTCTGGGTTGAAGAGTGCGTACCATAGTAGATAACCCACACTACTAATAGACTTACCAGACTGCCGACAAGCAAGGACAATAGAGAACCTATTCTCGTCAAAGTGCTTGAACATATCTTCTTGATATGGGTATAGATCGAAATGCACCAGACCGCGATCAAGATGTATCACCTTCACATAGGTCTTGCAAAAGTATACAGGGTCGTTCATGCATTTTTGATATTCTCTTAACTTATGTTTGTCCCACTGTTCTTCGACCCCATCTCTCTTTACTTGAGGGTTGCCGAGATATGAGTCTTTAGTCTGTATCGTCATGGGGGATCACATTCTTTTCATTCTGTAGAAAACGTTGAAGTTCAGTAGTTGATCCAAGGAATACGTTATTGTTGGTTGTTCCTCCTTGCGGAAGAGCAGGTAGGTCTGCCTTGTTGATCTCTTTGTGCTTCTTATTGAGATCCATCAACTTGTCGTTGACATCAGATATGTTCTTAATCATACCAGACAGAACCTCAAAGGCACGAGGATGTTCACTCTCACGAGCGACCTCGATCATCAACTCCAAAGACTCACGTCCCTTCTCTATAAGGTCGTAGTAAGTATCTCTGGACTGTTCATAGTCTTGTGCAATCTTTTCTTCTTCTGTCATACTAATATATTTACCAATGTACCTTTTCTAGACTGTCTATAACCATACTTGTATCTTAGGTAACGAGCATAGTTCTTAACGGTCATCAACTAGCACTGTCAAGGTATGTTAAATTAAACCCATAGTCGCTATCAACAGATATCCCATTAGGTGTGGGCGTAGTCTGCAAGCGCGTAAGGAAGACATCACTGTCTGCTCCTATATTATATAGGTTATTGTTAACTTCACGAATAATGCTCTTATTGGTCTGTGGCCCCATGAAGGATATCTTCATGCCAAACGCAAGTGTGTAGATGATTGTTCTACGGTCACCTACCGATCCTTCGAAGTCATCCGAGAAAGATACTGACTGTAACGTTACAGGGATATCTTCTTTGATCTCTGGGTAGTCGGCAGAGAATGGTTTAACCGTCACTGTGTACTGTGGGTTAAAGTAAGGTAAGATCTGCTCAACCATTTGCAATGCATCATCCTGACTCTTAGCATAGATGTTGACATCGAATGTCATATCATATGGTACGGAGGTAAAGAACTGAGCGCGTTGCGTAGTACTACCTGCTACTGCGGTAGAGAAATTATTAGTCTTAGGTAATTGTCTTTGGGCATCATATGACATAGAGGTAATCTCAAATGACATACGAGGTAACTTCATTGCGACCCTACGTTCTGACTCTTCGCCAGATCTCATCTCTTCGAGTCTTTGTATGAAAGATCTCTTGGGTGCATATGACAGAGGACACTTAACTTGGGAGATAACTTCTCCGTCTTTATTTGTTCTCAAAACATATATGTTATTGAACAAAGAACCGAATACCGATACGGCAGTCCTGACTCGTTTGTGATAGAAGTGTGTTCCAAACATTATTCCATGTCTCCGAATGGGTTACCTTCAGAGAAGTCTAAGAAGTCTGATTCAAAGTCATCAAAGAAATTATTCTGTGTAGTTCCACCTAATGTAGGAGAAACGTTGATTTCCATCAGTTCAGATACCAAAGTCGGTGCGTATGCCGCACTCGCACCAATCACTTGTTGGGTCTTCGAGAAGGTGTGTAATTTGCCGTCTGTCGCACCAACGTGTGCAAGGTATAGGGTATTATCACTATCTGACCAAGCAACAACTTCTCCCTTGATCGTATAAGAACTATTAGTCTGAGTTACTATTTCACCACGTTTGTATTGTCCACCAGTGTATGGAGGAGAAATAGTTACGGCAGGGGCAACATCATAATATAAACCTTGCTCGATCTGTAGTATAGAATTGACCGTACCAGACGAATCTAAAACAGAGGATCCAGTAGCACCGATAGGATCAAAGTTATTGAGGTATGCAGTTGCACTATCAGATGTCCATGCGGCAGTCTGAGTTGCCAGATTAGTAGTACCTGCGGAGTCATATCGTGTTTCGATGATCTGTGCCTTGGTACCAACTCTTACTCGATACTCATCAACGAAACCTTGTAGTGCTTTCCAATCAACACCATCGACTGTTCGTGCGGCATCGGCACCCACCGAGAATCCATTAGCAGATACCCAATTCCAAGTAACACCTGCGACATTGGCATCGTACTTCTTAACAAAGTCAAAGTAGATTACTAGGTTGTTTGTGCCAGATGCTCCAATAAGAATATGGTGCCACGTTCCTGCTTCAAACAAGATATCATTATTGGTGAGTGTATCAATACCACCACCGTTATTATTACCACGAGAGTATACTAACTGTCCTGTGCTACCAACACCCCAGAAGTATGTCTTGTCATCTTGACCACTACCACCAGTCTCAAAGAAGATTGCTTGGGTACCTGAAGCAGGTAATGTATTTATATACACCCATGCTTCGACACTACCATTGACGTGGGTCTGTGTGTATGATGCTTCAACACCACGACCTTTGGTTACGTCCAAAGAACCTGTACCAAACTTCTTGTTGTTTCCGGGTGGAGATGCTATTGTAACAGTAGGAGCAGTGTTATAACCAATACCACGATTTTCCAGAGTTAATCCATATACTCTACCGTTATCATCTATTAATGATGAGGCAGTGGCATTAGCATTCACAGCACTTGCCATATTCAGTTTGTACTGATAGGCACCTTCTAGTTCAATGTCATCGATCTCATCGATACCAACATCAAAGTCTTCGTCATTGTATTCGAACAACTCACATTGTAGTCGGAAGGTAGGTAACTGGTTCAATTGATAGAACGGAGTTTCTGTCTCGACCTTAAAGATCTCGAACATAGACTTAGAGAATGGAATGTATATTACATCACCCTCTCTAGGACGGAAGTTATATGAATCTAGTTTGTCACCGATCAGAGACTTCCAACGTCTACGAGCAGTAACGAAGGTTGCTTGGTCACGAAGTTCAACACCGAACTTAGAGAAGAGATCTCCCTCACCCCCAAACCCATCAACGTTCTCAACATACATCTCTATCTTATACGCATCACTAAAGTGTGACGGCACATCGTCCATGAAGACTTTATCTACATTGACTAGTTCACGAGGTAAATAATAGACATCCTGACCATAGAACTTTAAAGACTCAATTACGAGATCTTCATACAAGTTCTGTTCAGGACGGAATCCACCAGATGATACCCAAGGGTTAGTTGCCATTAATTTATCCTATGAAGAACATTGGGCCAACGTCTTCTTCTTCTCTAAACTTGACCATTAATTGTTCGATCTCTGCCGAGGCATCATCGTATATCTGTCTGCCGTTGATAACAACACCACCGGGAAGTTGCATACCTTCGAACTTAGACATATTCTGTCCCCACTGTCTCTTGATCAATGCAATAGTGTATGCTTTGAGAAACTTATGATTCCATAAAGAATTCAAGGGAGAGTTCGCGGCAACTCCGGGATCTCGATCACCATAGACTTCTAGTATCACATAGTTACCAAGAAGGAACTCTGACATATCGTGATGAATATGTACACGGTCTGCTTGTCTATCAAAGGTGATCTGTGGTTCCCCACTTAGTTTCATATCAAGTAATGATAGATGTTGTTCCATTTGTTCGTAGTAACCAAGGTCTGCGGTAGCAGATCCTAACATATGTATATCATTCACTCGCATTTGATATTTGATGTCAAAGAAGTTAGTAGACGCGTGGGCACTGTTAACACGGAACATACGGATAACAGATATCACATCTTCGGTTAGGTCGATGTATTTGTTGTCAAGGTTTGCCTGTGTGATCTGGTGCTTAATGTAGAATCGTCTCTTTCCATCAGGATGCATTTCACGGAACCACTGTAATGCTTCGTCTACGCGATCTTCGACTTGTTCGTCTGCCACGTTGATTTCGAGTACGGGCGCACCCAATGATCGAAAGCAGTAGTCGATTAGTTCGTCTCTAGTGTCTGGTGATGCCATGTTCTTTACCTTAGTTTAATAATGATCCACTGGAATTGTAGACATTAATTCTGTAATGTGATCCCTGTTCTCCATCAAGTGTATCTGCGTTCAGTCCACTTGAGTTTGTATCAACTGTCTTTAGTGCGGTCAGTAGTTCTGCGGCACTTGAGTATGTCTCACTGAATGACAACTGACCAGACGCACTATCATATGCGAGGTCACCTGCCACATTAATCTGATTTCGTATATTGGCAGTTGTGACCTTTGCATAGGTCATTGCACCACTAGTACTGTTATACGATAGTCCACCAAACCCAGTGCCAGAAGTTGTGCCGCTTATGGCACCTCTTGCTCTTGCAGTAGTGTGGTAGAGGTTAGTGTTCTCGCTTAGATCAGCAGTAGTGTGGTTAGATATATCTGATACTGTACCAGTTACGTTACCTGTAATATTACCTGCAAAACTAGATGCCGCTAATGGTTTGTTAAAATCAAAACGAGTATTACCGTGATCCCACTTGAGTAGAGGTTTAGTACCCGAACTCCAAGCACCGAATGTTATACCTGCTCCGTCTGTCAATGCACTAGTAGTAGCACTGTCTGCAATGACAATGTTCTTATCGGTTACTGTCAGATTAGTAGTTGCAATGTCTGTCAGTGAACCAGTGATTGTTAAGTTACCAGATACAACCAAGTCATTGAATACTACGTCATCCGTAGTTGCGACTGCCTGACCAATACTGATTGCACCGTTACTGTATGTAACACCAGTACCACCAGAGAACATTCCCTTAATGTTACCAGAGTCAACTTGGATATCGTTTGCGTTTGCAATGATACCCTTGCCACCGATTACATTCAGAGTTCGAGTCGCGGCAATAGTACCACCACCTGTCAAACCTGTACCTGCGGTTACTGATACACTAGTGTGATCAATGTGTTCGTTTGCTACGAATCCACTTAGGTTATCGTGAACGATATCCCCATCAGTCGTAGTTATAGCACCTGTACCACTATTATATGTGATACCAGTTCCACCAGATAACTTACCACGAACCTGTGCGTCTGTAATACCGTTGTATGTAATTACACCAGTACTTGCGTTATATGCAAGAGTACCGTCTCCTGCGGCATCAGTGACGCTAATTGCCGCCCTTGCTCTTGCAGTGGTATGGTAAAGGTTGGTTCCTTCGGATAGATCTGAGGTTGACTTCTCTGTGAAGTCTGAGTCGAAACCACCATAGGTAGTCTCAGCAATTGTTATCGTGCCATTAGATGCATTGTATGAAAGTCCTGCACCAGAGACACCAATCGCATTCTTTGCATCGGAGTCTGCACGAGCAGTAGTATAGTATAGATTAGTACCTTCGGATAGATCTGAGGTAGAGAATGACGTTAGTCCAATACGAGCATTGAAAGATCCACCGTCTGCGGTAGATACATTTATTGTTGCTTCGGACGAATCAAAGGTGACACCACTCACACCTGCAACTGTACGATAAGTAGCAGAGTCAATCTGACCCTGTGCATTAACGGAGAATACAGGAACTTGTGTGGAAGATCCATAGGTTGCGGCAGTCACACCAGAGTTAGTTATTGATAGAGTACCTGCGGTATTAGTAATACCAGTACCACCAACAATCTCTGTGAGTGTCTTAATCGAGTTGTTTCCTGCGGAGTCAGTTCTCTTAAAGAACAGTCTTCCATCATTGGTGTTGATTGCGATCTCGCCAAGTTCAACATTACCAACGGCAGGAGTCTTGCCCTTTACCGCACTTCTTTTGACTTTAAGTAAAGTCGTAGACATATGTCACCTTTATATTAACCCCCTTATATAAGGGGGATTATTGTTTCTTAGTATGTACCGCCATCAAGTGAGGTTACAGTTACCGCACCAGATGTTACAGTAAATACGTCACTATCATATGACGCAACACCTTTGTTTGTAATTGTTGCTATCTCCGCAGTGAATGTATGTGTACCTGCGGTATCATTGTAAGCAAAGTCAAGACCTTCACCGACTGCAATAGATGCACCCATGATGTCTTCAATATACTCTTCTAGTGCAACACCGTTACGCATGATCTCAGGTGCATCAAACGTTTTGTTGGCAGTCCACTTATCACCAGATGCGGCATATACTAGGTTAGCACTTGCCCCTGCGATTACGATACCTGCACCGTTTGCCGCGGCTGCGTCTGCGGCACTGTCTGCCAGAGTCAATGTCTTATCGTTAACCGACATATTGACTGAGTTAATTATAGTTTGTGTACCGTTGACTTGGAGGTCACCAAGAATGACAACCTTACCAGTAACACTGTCACCACCTAATGGATCTAAGATCAACTCATTAGTAGAACCGTTTGTGCTAATGGTGTTTCCGTTAATACGGATAGTGTCAATAGTTGCGCCAGTCAGACCAGTAAGATCTGTAACTGTTCCACCCAAAGAAGTATCAGTATCACCAATAGTAATACCGTCATTCGCGAGGTCACCGTTAGCAACCGAACCTGCTTTAAGACTAACTGCACCAGAGGATACATCAAAGTCTGCCGAAGCAAAAGATGCAATACCTTTGTTGGTTGTAGTAGCGTCTTCACCAGTGATCGCAATACTTTGATCTGCGTGAGTGACATTCATGCCCTCACCACCAAGTATAGAGATACTATGGTTAGGTAGAGTCATGGCACCAGTATCAGTGGTTACATGAGATAACACATTACCCTTGAGACTAACAATACCAGAAGCGACTGCAAAGTCAGAATCTAGGAACTGTGCAACACCCTTGCCAGATGTAGTAGCATCGGAGGTTGTGTATGTTACTGTGTTAGTAGCATGGTTGAAACCCATCGCAATACCATTACCAGATGCGGCAAAGGATAATGCGGAGTCTGCTAATGAGATTGGGGCACCGTTAACAGTCAACTCAGTAGAGATACTTGCGGTACCTGCGGCAGTCAATCGACCTTGTGCGTCTACTGTGAAGGTAGGAATAGCACTTGCTGATCCATATGACCCTGCGGTTACGGCAGTATTGTCTAGTGCATAAGATACTTGATCGTCTGTGACGGCACTAGTAAGACCAGTTCCACCATCGAACGTTAATGTTCCTGTACCTGCGTTGAATGTGTCTGTACCACCATCACCTGCTAGAGAGAATACGACATCAACTGCGGCAAACTTACCATCAACATATGCTTTAGTTGTTGCATCGGAATCTGCGGTTGGAGTAAGTAGGTGGGAAATTCTGCTCCCTGCTACAGATACAACACCTGACCCATGAGGAGATACTATTAGGTTACCGTTTGTATCGGTAGTACTAATCGTGTTGCCGTTGAGAGTTAGGTTATCAACGTTAAGTATATCAATCTTACTGTTTGCGTCTACTAGGATAGCACTGTTCGGGGTCAGTGTACCTAATGCATGATCCAGTTTCGCTGTGAAATACTTACCACCAATGATTTCGTGATTGACCGCATTACCTGCGATTTCACTGCCAGTACCAATGTATAGTCTATCACCACCATTGCTTCCGTTGTCTGCCAAGTATGAATATGCTAATTCACCTTGACCAAGTGCAGACGGATTTCCCGAAGTCGCACTTCTTTTAATTCTTAGTAATGATGCCATTAGTATTGGCCTCCGTTAAGTTCTTGTTGATCTAAAGTTGTCGTTGCTTCCCATGCTGTAGTTGATGCATTATAAACCAATATTGATCCTTCAACTGCACCATCTGTGTTAACACCAGTTATCGCGTTGATGCTATTACCTGCTTCAATAACACGTCTAACAGGTTTCCCTACTATGACTCTCTTTACTTTAGTCTTGCCCCGAAGGGATACAGTAGTTGCCATATTGGTTACCTTGTTACCGAAGGATTGACTTTAATCTTTCCTTCCAGTATTCGTTCGATGATTGTGTTAGATCCGCTGTCTATAAAGGACAGTTCTACGTCATAGACATATCTAAGTCTTGCGTTTAATGCGCCAGATTGAGTATTTGTGAGTGCCAAGATGCCTATCCCATCAGAAGCGGGATCTGCGATAGTTGCTGTAAAGGATACTATTTCATCAGAGTCCACAGAGTTATAACTCCGCTTCATCTTTGCCGCAAGTGTGTGACCAGTGAGGTTCTTAACAGAACCATCCTGTTCTTGCAGGTGTAGTTCAATTGCTACATCCGCACCTTGGTCGATAGTAAAATCTTCGTAATCTGCCATTCCAGTCTCTCAAACCTTATTATATGTGTATGGTTTTATTTATATGTTTTGGAAACTGGAGTTCCAACAAACTTAGATTTCTGAGGTGATTTCTTCTATTAAATCGTCTCTGTAGTCTACAGATGCTTGTGAGATATCAAATGTGAATGATACTGTGCATCTCCAACAGTCGGTCTTTGCCGCATGATAGAATAGGTTCTCTGGTTCACCATAGTGACCAAAGTATGCCGCCTTACAGTTCCAACCCTGCTTATCCTTCATAACGACAATTTCTTTCGATACAGGATCTACATACTCAAATTGTCCGTCTCCAGTTTCAGACCATGAGAATATTAGATTGTATGCGGCCGCGTTAGCATTGTTGTGCCAAGAGATGAAACCACCGGGAGGATACCATGCAGTAAGAGCATTACAACGAGTGCCCAACCATTGCATAATATCTTTGTTCATAAAGGCAATGTCTGCCGTTCGTTTAGTTCGTATAGATGGATGGGTGTCTCCCTCAAAGAACTCATGGTCTTTGCGACCAATACTCATCTCATATCCATACATCTTATCGGGGAAACCTTCGTGTCTGCTTCCCTGTGCTTGGATCTCTTCTAGATGATCTTTACCTGCCCAGAAGTGACGTTGACTTGCCTCTTGTGAACACGAAAGATGGAAGTCCTTCTGGAACTGTTCTTTATCATCCAAGAGAAAGTCTCTGTATGCGTCTAATCTCTGCAACAGTTCTCTGTTTTTAATTGGTATGTCTTGCATATAACTCATAATATGTGTCCGTCCTTATCTAATCCGCACGAGTAGTGCCGTACAATAACTGGCCCTGACTCTGGTTTGGTCTTATGCCAATTAAAAGCGTTGTAATAGTTCCATCGCAGATCATCATAGATGATGCCATAGTTTAAATCTTTGTACTTATCTTCCTTCTCTGTCAACCACCATAGAGAGAACTGATCCCAAGACTTCAGGGAATCGATGTAACCTTCTGGCCACCATTCCTTATCCATTTGTCTCTTGGTCAAGTCTTCCCATTCTGCAACAAACTCTTTGATGATAGGTACTGTCATATCATACAAACATATACCACCACATAGAGTAAACTTTGCCTTACCTTCGGGGGTGTCAAAGTCTCGTTCAGCATAGACATATGATCTATCATCGGTCAATGCAGAGAACAACATATCGTGTTCGCTATCTCTCAAGATTTGGAAACAAGTACTAATGTCTTCGTGTTCTACTTCCATATCAACATCAAGGTACATGGTTAGGTCATAAGGAGATCTTGCCATACCTTCTAACTTGGCACGGTAGTGTCCAGTACACCATTCAACATTATCAAAGAGATCACGATGAAGTTCTTCGAACATCCATTCTTCGCAGAACAAAGTAATCTTGGCATCAGGATAGAAGTCTAAGATAGACTCTGCTAGATTGATTGCATACCTATAGAAGTTAATCTTATTGGATGCAACCAGTACATATCCTTCAGTCTTATCACTCATCAGCAACTACTTCCGTTGGTTCAAGAACCTCTTGCAACAACATCATTGCATATAAGTTTACTTCAATCTTAGACTTGGCGCGTCTCAACTTACCTTTGAGTTTACGATTCTTAGAGTTCTTAATCTCTTCGGTCTCAAAGATCTCCAACTTGTAGTTGAACAGTTCTTCCAACTTCCGCGCACGAGCAAACTCAACATCTCTTTGTTGACCTTCTTCCTTCTCTGCCGCCTTGCGTACCTTACGGTCTTCGGTGTTTCGATCAACCGACTCTACACCTAGATCATCAATAACTTCATTGAACAGTTCGTTTGGCGTTCCGTCTTTGTTAGTGCGTTGCAACAACATTACTTGTCGTGTCTCGCGTTCCACGTCATCCATTATCTCTAGGATACAATTCAACTTCTCTTTAGTATCATCTTCCCAGAATGCATTATCCATCCATCTTTTATAACTCATCTTACTTCATCTCCGATTAAAATTCAATTACCATTATACTATATATCATCATGGTATGTCAAGTCTTTTATGCGACTCTTACATACAATGTATACGTCTCTATTACTTCTGTTCCTGAATTAACTGTAGTACCAACATAGTTACCTGCGAAGTTCCTACTATAATTACCTGTAAACGCTCTAGAATAGTTACCTGCGAAGTCGCGAGTAAAGTTTCCTGTGAAATCTCCTACGAAATCATCAGCACTAACTCTTGTGGATGTTCTTGCATACGCAGAGATACGACTACGAGTGAAAGTAGATGCACGAGTTCGTGTTGAAGTTCTTACTGAGTTTCTGCTATATTCTCCAACGAAGTTTCTAGTGAAGTTACCAACGAAGTCCCCAGTGTAGTTACTTACACGAGTTCTTGCATACTCTCCTGCAAAGTCTCTTGAGTAGTTACCGACAAAGTTACCTGCAAAGGTTGCTATACTGTCACGAGTATATTCTCCGACAAACCCACGAGTGTAGTTTCCAACGTAATCTCCTGCGAAGTTACGAGTATAGTCACCTACGAAGTTACGAGTAAAGTTTCCTGTGTATTCGCCAACAGAATCAGTAACACGAGTTCTTGTGTATTCTCCTGCAAAGTTCCTACTGTATGTTCCTGTGTAGTTACCTTCGAATGAACGAGAATAGTTACCCACAAAGTTTCTTGCATAGTTGCCTACGAAGTTACCTGCAAAGACTTGAATACTGTTACGCGTGTACTCTCCCACAAACGTTCGTGAGTAGTTGCCGACATAGTTTGCAACATAATCTGTGATACGAGTACGAGCATATGCAGACACACGGTTTCTAGTGTAGGTTGATATGCGGTTACGGATATAAGAACTGTTACGAGTACGAGTCGAGGTTCTTAAATATTCGCCAGTATAGTTACCTGCAAAGGTTGACGCACGGATTCTAATATAAGCAGAAGATCTTGCACGAGTACTAGTCCTAGCATATGCAGAGATACGACTACGCGTACTGGTTCTTGCATACGCAGAGATACGGTTACGAGTATAGTTAGTAACACGAGTTCTAATATAAGTAGAGATACGGTTACGAGTTGAGTCGCGAGTATAAGTCGAGATACGGTTACGAGTATAGTTAGTAACACGAGTTCTAATGTAAGTCGAGATACGATTCCGTGTTGATGTTCTATTATAGGTAGATATACGATTCCGTGAATAGTCACCAACAAACGCACGAGCATAGTTACCTATAAAGTCACCAGTATAGTATCCTGTTCGAACATAGTCACCAGTATAGTTACCTGCATAGAAACCAATACGCGTATAGTTACCTACGAAGTCACCTGCGTATGAACCGATTCTAGTGTACCCAAGGATACGAGTAGAGGTACGAGTAGAGTTTCTAGTGTAGTCACCAGTATAATATAAGGTACGCTGATAGTTACCAGTGTAATATAGAGTTCGGGTATAGTTTCCGATATAGTACAATGTTCTAGTGTAATTACCAGTATAGTTTCCGATATAATACAGAGTACGCTGATAGTTACCAAGGTATGCGGCAATACGGTTTCTAGTATAGTTACCAAGATAATTACCAGTATAATATAAAGTACGCTGATAGTTACCTGCATATGAACCAATACGGTTTCTAGAGTAATCTCCAGTATAGTTACCAGTATAATACAATGTACGAGTATAGTTACCTGTGTACGAACCAATACGGTTCCTAGTATAAGTTCCTGTAGGAGTACTAGTTCTTGTAGAGGTACGAATGTATGTACCAGTCGCAGTACGAATTCTAATGTATGTGCCAGTAGCAATACGGTTGGTTAGTCGTATACGAATGTATGTACCAGTAGCGGCACGGATTCTAATGTAAGTACCAGTAGCGGTGCGAGTAGGAACACGAATTCTAATGTATGTGCCAATAGCAATACGGTTACGAGAATAGTTACCAATGTAATACAATGTTCTGGCATAGTTACCAGTGTAGTACAATGTTCTGGTATAGTTACCAGTGTAGTACAATGTTCTGGCATAGTTACCAGTGAAGTTACCTGCGTAGTATAGGTTTCTTGCGTAGTTACCAGTGAAGTTACCTGCGTAGTAACCAGTACCAATGTAGTAAAAAGTGGTAGTACCACCTTTACCCCCTATTCGCGTATATGCAACACTGCGAGTAGAAGTACGAGTCGATGTTCTTGTGTATGACGGTTGCGAAAGACGTGATCTGGTCGAGGTACGAATGTATGTACCAATAATAGTACGAATTCTAATGTATGTGCCAGTAGCGGTGCGAATTCTAATGTATGTGCCAGTAGCGGTGCGAGTTCTGGCATAGTTACCAAGGTATGCAAGGTTTCTCGTGTAGTTACCAGTGTAGTTACCAATGTAATAAAGAGTACGAGTATAGTTACCTGTGTAATACAATGTACGAGTATAGTTACCAGTGAAGTTACCGATATAGTATAAGGTACGAGTATAGTTACCAGTATAGTATAGAGTACGAGTGTAGTTACCTGCGAAGTTACCTGCGTAGTATAATGTACGAGTATAGTTACCAAGGTACGCGGCAGTACGGATACGGATATAAGTACCAGTGTTTGTACTGATTGCAATACGAAGTCTTCCGTAGTTACCAATGTATGAGGCAATACGAGTTCTAATATATGTACCAGTGTTTGTACTGATAGCAATTCGGAGTCTATTATAGTTACCAAGGTATGCGGCAATACGGTTTCGTGTGTACGTTCCAGTGTTTGTGCTAGTAGGAATACGAATTCTAATGTATGTTCCTGTAGCAGTACGATCTCTTGTGTACGTTCCTGTCGCAGTTCTGATACGAATATAGGTACCAGTGTTTGTACTGATACGCGTATAGTTACCAATGAAGTCACCTGCATAGTAACCAATTCGTGTGTACGTTTCGGTAGGTGTGCTAGTTCTTGTGGATGTACGCTGATAGTCTAGAATGCGAGTAGAGGTACGAGTCGATATTCTGGTATAGTTAAGAATACGAGTAGAGATTCTAGTACTGTTTCGAATGTATGCAGAGTATCTGGTACGACCATAGTTGCCTAAGAATCCACGAGCATAGTTACCAACATAGTCACCTGCAAACCCACGAGCATAGTTGCCAGTGAAGTTACCAATGAAATCACCAGTAAATCCACGAGCATAGTTGCCTATGTAATTTCCTGCAAACCCACGAGCATAGTTGCCAGTAAAGTTACCAATGAAGTCACCTACGAAAGTTCTACTGTAGTTGCCTATGTAGTCCCCTGCAAAGGCACGAGCATAGTTGCCTATGTAATTTCCTGCAAATGATCTACTGTAGTTACCAGTGTAGTTGGATGCGCGAGTTCTTGTTGAGATCCTCGCATAGTTGCCAACATAGTTACCTGCAAAGGCACGAGCATAGTTACCAACAAACGTTCGGGCATAGTTGCCTACGAATGTTCTGCTATAGTTACCAACATAGTCACCAGTAAAGGTTACTAGTCTATCACGGATATATGCAGAACTACGAGTCCTTGAGTAGTTACCAATGAAGTCACCAGTAAAGTTTGTAACACGATCACGCGTATATGTTGAAGTACGAGTTCTAATATAGGCAGAGTTTCTTATTCTAGTGTAAGCACCAGAGTAACCAGACACACGAGTTCGTGAGTAGTTGCCTACAAAGTCTCCAACATAGTTACCTGCAAAGACAGTCGTGTATGCAGAGGTTCGAGTTCTAATGTAGTTACTATTTCTTGTTCGAGTACTTGTTCTAGCATATGCAGAGATACGAGTACGAACATAGTTTCCTATGAAGTTACCAGTAAATACAGTAATACGGTCACGAGTATAATTTGATACTCGAATACGCTGATAGTTGCCTACGAAGTTTCTAGTAAATACGTCTGTGAAATTAGTTGTGTACTGAGACACACGAGTACGTTGATAGTTACCAATGAAGTCTCCAACGTAGTTTCCTGCAAAGTTTCTTGCATAGTTACCTGCAAAGGCACGAGTGTAGTTACCTACAAAGTCACCTGCGTAAGTACCAGTAAAGGTCTGAAGAGAATTTCTTGTGTATGCCGAAGTACGAGTTCTTGCATAAGCAGAACCACGAGTACGAGTATATGCGGATGCGCGAGTTCTTGTGTACGCAACTTCCGAAGTTGTTCTCTTTGTATTAGTAGCAGTACCCTTTGCCGCCCATGTACCAGAAGCAGAAGGAACACCTTGGGTAGCAGATCTTAACTGATAAGAACCAATGTTACCTACTACTGCACGTTCTGTCTTGGCGTGTTGACCAAACGTATGCTTGATCTCGTTATCATTTAGTTCACGAATACCACTAAACGACCCTGCCGAATCAGAACCAACCAAACCCATAGGTCTGATAGTTGAGGGGGCAGACATTGTATTTCGTTTGTAGATGTTGTATACTGTGCTTGTTCCGTTACCTAATGTATCGGTGTATACGTTTGACAGTAAGGCACTATAGTCACTTGACGGAGCAGAGGTTCCTAGTTTATATGTTCCGGGATAATCTGATAGAGCAATACGAGCATTAAGTCTAGTCGTAAGAATAGACATATCAGAGTCGGGGAATTCATATAGACCTTCGGCACCACTGTTCAGATACCCTACTGGTCTGCGATAGTTCGCACCAGTGTAGTTAGCAGTACCTTGTATTTGCTTTAGGGGAGTAGATGTACTACCAGAAGTTATGGCAGAGGCAGGGTGTGTGCCGTCTGCCTCATTGTAGTAAGTATCAACGAACGTACCGATAGTGGTACCAGTAGTTTTATGTAGAGTACCTGCGTCTGTGGTACCTGCCGCTAATTGCAGTCCTGCTTGATAGGCGAGGTAATGCTCTTCCGTAGGAGTTAACTCCTTCAGATCACCATTTGTTCCTTCTGCCTTTAGCGGTATGTTCGACTTTGCCACAGATTAATTCTCTATCAGTTCAATTTAACTTATCTTTATTTATAAGAATTATACTATGCAGTTCTTACATATAAGGTATAAGTCTCCACGTTGAATATACTATTACCGATAGTCTGTCCAACATAGTTACCGACATAATTACCTGCAAAGTTCCGTGAGTAGTTACCTTCGAAGTTTCTTGTGTAATCTCCAGTGAAGTCACCAGTATACGCACTTGTTCTTGACCTAGTAAAAGTAGAACCACGAGTTCTTGCATATGCCGAATCACGGTTTCTGGTCGAATCTCTAGTAGAGTTTCTAGTGTAGTTACTTGTTCGGGTACGACTATATGCTCTACTATATTCGCCAACAGAATCAGTAACACGAGTTCTTGTGTAATCTCCTGCATATGCCGAACCACGGTTTCTAGTAAAGTTAGAAGTTCTAGTCCTAGAAAAAGATGATGCTCTTATTCTAGTATAGTCTGCCGAATAGTTTCTTGCATAGTTACCTGCAAAGTTTCTTGTGTAGTCACCAGTGAAAGAACGAGAATAGTTTGATACACGAGTTCTATTATATGCAGAGGTTCTGTTAACGATACTTGTTCGCGTAGAAGTTCTGTTATAGTCTCTTGTATAGTTACCAGTAAACAATCTCTGATAGTTACCAGTGTAATTACCTACGAATGTTCTCGTATAGTTTCTAGAATAGTCACCTACAAAGGTACGAGCATAGTTGCCGACATAGTTTCCTGTGTAAGAACTACTGCGTATTCCTGCAAAGTCTCTTGAGTAATTACCCTCAAAGTTACGAGCATAGTTAGATTCACGAGTACGTTCAAAGTTTCTTGCGTAACCTGAGTTTCTGTTTCGACCAAATGCAGTGTTAGATCCATAAACAGTGCCACCACCATCAGCACCTACATAGTTACCAATATAGGTACCTGCATAGGCACGAGCATAGTTACCAAGATAGTTTCCAGTAAAGGTTACGTTCCTTGTATCAATCGTTACACTACTGAACGATTGACTAGATACTCGATTGAAGGTACGGACGTAGTTGCCCACAAACAATCTAAGGAAGTTGCCAGTAAAATTAGCGGTGCCTGTGTAGTTACCTGTATAGAAACCTGAACCAGAATAGTATAGCGGATTGCCGCCTTTCGGGTAACCATCTCTGGCATAATAAATATTCGTACTTGCTCTTTCCCTTACTGAGATTATAGTAGATGCTTTGGTTCTAGTGTATCCAGTGGCACTATTTCTAAGATAATTTCCATCACCGACATTAGATGCCCTATGAAATGCCCCCAGTGCCACCCTAGTTCTCTGAAAGTCACCAGTGAATGTTGCAGTACTTTCGATACCAGTGTAGAAACCACCATACTCAGTATTTGATGGATCACCTGCGTAGTTACCTTGGAAGTTTTGTGCATTTGCGGCATATATGCGAGTATATCCCACACTATAGTTACCGACATATCGATTTACTTCACTTGTTGGCCAACCAGTTCCAATATAGTTTCCTATAAAATAAGTGCCTCTCGTAAAGTTACCTGAATAGGAAGATGTACGAATCTGTGTATAGTTGCCTATGTAAGTACTTATTCTGTTCTGTATACGAGTTCGACCAAATGCTCTGTTAGTGCCATAAACAGTGCCGCCACCATCAGCACCAACATAGTTTCCTATATAGTTACCTGCGAAGTCACGAGCATAGTTACCTACGAATGTACGGAAGTAGTCTCTTGCATACTCTCCTGCAAAGTTACGAGCATAGTTAGATTCACGAGTACGTTCAAAGTTTCTTGCGTAGTTACCTTCGAAGTCACGAGTACTTATAGCGATTCTAGTTCTGCCGTATGCAGTGTTGCTACCATATGTAGTACCACCATCAGAACCACCAACATAGTTGCCTAAGAAAGCACGAGCGTAGTTTGATACTCTATTTTGAATACGAGTTCGTGTATAGGTACTTATTCTAGAAACAATACCAGTACGAGCATAGTTACCAACGAAGTTACCTGCGTATTGGTCTGCTATTATACGAGTATAGTTTCCTGCGAACCCACGTTGATAGGTTGATACACGACCACGAATATAGTTTGAGACGCGAGTACGCGCAAAGTTTCTGGAATAGTTGCCTGTATAATTACCTGCGTAAGTACTTGCCCTAGTGCGGTTAAACGTAGATGCGCGGTTGCGTGTGAAGTTACGAGAATAATCGCCAGTATAATTACCAGTGTAATCACCAACATAGTTACCTGCAAAGTCACGAGTGTAGTTACCTACAAAGTCACGAGTATAGTCACCAGTGAAGTCACCAGTGTAGTTACCTGCAAATGTTCGGGTGTAGTTACCTACATAGGTATTTCCATAATTACCTGCAAAGTTCTGTGGGTCATTACGAGTAGAATTTCTTGTATAGTTACCTACACGAGTTCTTGCATATGCCGAACCACGAGATCGAGTACTAGTTCTTGTGTACGCAACTTCATTGACCAGTCGAATAGTGTTTGTTGCAGTACCCTTAGATGCCCAAGTACCTGTGGCAGGGGCACCTTGCGAAGCAGTACGAAGTTCGTATGAACCAACGTTGCCACTGATAGCACGTCTAGTCTTTGCGCGTTGACCAACAGATACTTGGATCTGCCTGTCAGTTAATTTCTGTATACCTTGGAATGTACCAGAGTCTCCATTGGATCTCTTAATACCTGCAAGACTTGATATGCCACCTTTACTATCAAGGATAGCACTAGGTGCAGTCATTGTATCTCTACGCCAGATAGAGTAATCGTTAATGATAATCGCATTACCTGCGGAGTCGGCACGTTTATCTAACAGGACAGAAGGTACTAGTATGCTATAGTCAGAACTAGGAGCAGTTGGAGATAACTTTAAAGATCCCGGATAGTCCGATAGAGCAATACGAGCATTGATCTCATCACTAAAGGCATTGAAGTTCGAAGCAGGTTGTTCGTAAACGTGCGCCCCGAAATGAGCAATGGGTAGACGGAAGTCACTATCTGCTTCGCTTGCCGTACCATTAATCTGGAACAGGTTCTTTGTGCTACTGATTACCGAAACTTGGTCGTAAGGATGCGTACCTACTGGTTCTGGGTAGTAGGTGTCTAGGGTGGAACCGATTCCTCGGTTTCCACTAGAGGCAAGCGTGAGAAGACCTACATCACTACTATCCGCTTGCGCGTTCTGTAGTCCTGCAAGGTAGGCAACATAGTTCTTCTCCGTTGCACTGATCTGTTGGAGATTACCATCACTGTCTTTTAACTTTAACGGTAATGTCTTATTATTCGACATTCTCTTTCCTACTTAGTTTAGAAGAGTACCGCTTTCGTCATAGATAAGGACAGTTCTAGTTGCCAGTTCATTTAACGCTTTAACGATACTATCATTATTTATACCTTTGAAGAAACCGCCCGGAGCAGAAGAATCTAATGTATTCAGAGTTCCTACCAAAGTATTGACAGCAGTAATGTTACTTACGTTAGTCGCTATGTTTGCTGTATTAGTGTCTATCTTACCAAGGTTAGACTGCAAGAAAGTAGCATCAGAATCAAGTCTTCCAATGTTAACTGCCAACTGAGTACTATCAGAATCGAGTCTTCCAATGTTAACTGCCAACTGAGTACTATCAGAATCAAGTCTTGAAAGATGATCTGCAAGTTCTGCATCATTGGTAGCAATGTTTCCCTTGTTAACAAGGATCTCTGATACTGCCGAATCTAACTGGGTATGTATCTCATTGATAGAACCTGCTATGTTCTGTGCAACAGTATTCACGCCACTGTCTACGAAGAATGCGCGACCATGAATCTCTACTTTGCTTGCGTCCATTGCTACTGCAAGTGTAGTCCCAGAGTATATATCTAACTGGTTGCTACTGTTTTGGAATCGACCAAACTGTGTTCCGTTGTCTTTGAGATATACGTCACCACCATTTGCATCAAGAACAATGTCTGTATTCGCATCTAATGTGATGGTAGTTGACGCATCTATCTTAGCGGCACCTGTTACAGTCGCAGTCCAGTTTCCACCAGACGTTTGTTGCATTGCACCACCAGACGTATTAGTCAGTGTGGTACCTGCGGTATGTACTATCGAAGTACCTGCTACAGTTGTGTGACTAGTAGTAGCAGAGTCCTTTATCAGGGTAGTAGCATTAGTAGTCAAACTACCAGTCGCATTTAATACGTTGTTCGCGGCAAGCGTATATGCAAGACGAGTAGTCCCTGCTTTCTTCATTGTCAACGAACCAGTATGAGTGTCTAGATTAATGGCATTACCACCATCTAGGGTCACTGCATTAGGATTACTTATTGTATTGGAAACAACATTAAAGTTAGCAATGTCTGCACTGTCTGTGACAAGACTATCAGTAGTTACTGTTCCATCGAAGAAACCATGTCGCATCTCTAGTGAGGCAGAACCAAGGTCACGAGTACCGTCTGTGCTTGGTACGATGTTTGTATCAACACGACCAAGGAAAGAGATAGTATCTCCAGTAGCATTACCCAGATCAACATTACCATTTAAGGTAGTGTTACGATCAACATTCAAGTCACGGTCTACATCAAGATCATTCTCAATGTTAACATCGTTGTTGAATACAATGTCTGAGTCATTCAGTGTTGCAGTCAGGATACCATTAGAGTAGATACCTAATTGATTGGCACCTGCGTGTTTGAATCTTCCGTACTCTGTCCCTGCATCTTTAAGGATTACGTCATCACCTGCCGCGTCAAGGATAATATCCCCTGCCGCGTCTAATGTGATAGTAGTTGATGCGGCAATCTTAGCGGCACCTGTTACATTGACGTTATATGCACCGTTAGATGTGTGAGTCTGTGCCTTAGAACTAGTTACTAAAGTTGACGCGCTAACAATGTCAAGTGCGCCAGTAGCACCAATATGATAAGCACCAGTAGCACTATCTGAATAAGCACCTGCAATAGTCTGTGTTAAGTTTCCTGTAACATCTATTGTGTTACTAGTACCAAGACCATATGCGAAACGAGTAGTACCTGCACCTTTAATGTCTAAGTCATTACCACCTGCATCGAGAACAATGTCTCCAGACGCATCGACAGTATAGTTACCTGTCACGGCAGTAGTGTTAGTAGCACCAAGTGTGTGTTTGATTCGATCATCTGCACCATCACGAAGGATAATATCATTACCGTTCGCGTCTAGGGTTATGTCACCGTTTGCATCTAGGACATAGTTACCACCCACTGTGGCAGTTTGATTACCACCTGCGGTAGTAGCATATGCACCAGTGAATGTACCTGTGTATGATGCGGCAGAATCAACTACTGCACCAGACGTATTGTTTGTTAAGTTGCCAGTAGTCGTAATAGTATTTGTAGCACCAAGGGTATAACCGATACGAGTAGTACCTGAATCCTTCAGTGTTATATTGTCTCCACCCGCATCAAGTACTATATCTCCTACAGCATCAATAGTGTAGTCATCAGGTGCGGCAATAGTGTACTTTGCATTGTCGAGAAGAGTATGCGTTACTGTATCACCGCCTACGCCATTCTTAAAGATGATGTTTTGACCATCAGCATCTAAGGTGATATCACCAGAGAAGTCTAAGTTAAGGGATGTACCCTCTTGAGTTTGAGATCCAGTAGTTGTAAGTATTGAGTTACCTGCAATATCTGCATCTAGGTCACTTGAAATATTAAGGTCAAGGATACCAGTAACGTCTACTACGTTAGTTCCACCCAATGTAAAGTTGAAACGTGCAACCGAATCATCAAGGAAGTTGATGTTCGCTCCACCTGCATCTAGGTTAATATCACCTACTGCATTGACGTTGAAGTTTGCTCCGACATTCATTTGAATATCAGTACCACTTGCTTGTGCAGTACTAATCAATAGTCGAGTTGCAGTCTCGCCTTGTAGGGCATTACCAGTAGGATATAATATTTCACCTGCCGAAGCATCAAAGACTCTTTCGATCTCGTTGATCGCCATGACAACATCACTGTCACCATAAGTAAGTAAGTTATCTGGATCGCCAACGTTATACGATGTCGTATTCAGGTTGTCTCGTAATATCTTAAACGAGTCTGATAATTTAGTAAATGGTCTTGACATCTATAGTTTCTCTACTAGTTGTGAAAGTAAGGATTTAATATCTCGCATATCATTTTCGAGATTACTTACCTTATCCTTCAGATTCTTTTCATCCGCAAGTTTTGCTTGGCGGTTCTTCTTCCGTTCTTTAGCATTCTGTATCTCAGTTCTATTTATATTAATAATGCCACCCGACTCACCATCTCTGGCAAAATCGGGTTCATCTTTTACAGCAGTCAATGTGCGTTTCATTATACTGCCAATGCCATTATGCGTAAGTCACGGAAGGTAGGACATTTCGCACTGTTAGTAGATCGCATAACAATCTTGACTTGGAACTGCGTGAATGGACTCATAGTACCACCTTCACCACCTACTAGGTAACGATACTCACGGAACACGTTCTTGTTCGTATCTGGTTGTGGGGATACTTCTGCATCTGCAATAGTCCATGCCATCTTCTGGATAGGATCTGAAGCACTCGCCACTCTCCAGTAAATCTGGAAGTCAGACTCAGGAGGACGGTTAGCGGCAAGTAATATCTTGAGACCAACTGCGGCATCTGTTAGAGTAGTAACCTTAGTTATATGCTTCGCAGATTCGGTACCATTGAGAGGTGATCTCTCTGATACATAAGTTAACGGAACATTGTAACCGACAGTTGCGGCAGAGTCTTGTTTAGATATCAAGTTAGCACAAGCATTCAGACTCATTCCTTCCAGATCAAGTACTGGAGATAGGAATGGGTTAGTCGTTGCCATAGTAACCTGTAGAGTAGCAGATCTATTACCTGCTAACTTACCGGCACCAGTCAAGTTCTCGGTACGTCTATTGTAGATTGCTTTTGGTTGAGCAAACTCAATCCATTTGTTGTTCTCAACAATATTAAACTTACTATCTTTTACGAACCTAATCTGATCACCTGCCAGAGCAGATTGACTAGTAGTCTTCATAGACAACGTAATGTTAGTCGAAGAAGGTTGAGTTAAGTTCATTATTGGTTTGAGTCTGTCAAAGTTAATGTTACGTTGTGAAGTCACAGAAGAACCACCGAACCACTTACGAGAAGTTACGTTAGCATCTGCGGCATATGTGTAACCAGAGTTATCTGCTTGGATGACTGTTCTAGGGCCAATTACATCAGCACCAGTAAGACCATTACCAAAGTTAGTTGCGGAGTCAATACCACGAATCCAAGTCATATCACCTGCGCGTAAACCATGACCCTGTAACATTACTCGAACGTTACTGCCTGAGTCAACAAGTAATGGGTCTTTGCCTAGTGCTTGTGGTGATACATTACTGTTCTCAAATATCGCATTACCGCTACTAACAAACTGACAACAGTTAAGTCTGTAACATAAGTCAATGTCACTAGATGGTTCCCATAACTTACCGTTCTGAGATTTAAAGAATCCACCCAGAGTTGGTTGTTGTGAGATAAACGCAGTAGATGATCCCAACTGGAACTCACCAACAGTACCAACATAGACATTATAGTCTGGGTTGTTGTCTGTAGGAATTAATACAATTGAGTATTCTCCCGGAGCAAGGAACAGAGGATTGTCAAATATAAACTTAGTAGAGTTTTGTAGCATCTCTTTGTTTGTAGAACCTGCCGGTACCAAGTTAACTTCACTTGCTTTAAGAACCTTGAATGCCAAGATAGAAGTAGAAGAAGGTCTTCCCTGAACAGCAGGACGAATCTCACATCTTACCGAAGTGCTACCCTTAGTTGCAAAGTATACTTCAGCACTAGGCATGAAGATACCACCTGCTTCTAGTACTTGGAAAGTCTGTGCAATAGGATCGACATATCTTGCTCCCGATTGTTGCATTCCTCGGTTGCCTTTACTTCTATTTCTGTTAGGAACTTGCTCTGGTGGTTGAGTTTCTGGTGTACCAGAACCTCCGGGAGGAGTTACTGTGTCAGTAGTATGATCTACTGGATAAGTTCCCCAACCGTAGTCCACTACAACAGTCTGATCGACGTGTTCACGCGTAGTTGACTGATCCCCTGCAATTACAGTGGTAGTAGATGTTGATTTAACATCGGTGGCAACCTCGGTAGTTACAACACTCTCTGTCCATACTGTATTCTCAACTGCCGTAGAGGTTTCAACTGAAACAGTCGAACCACCAACAATCTTGAGTATGCGAGTTACTTGTACGTTATCTTCGGTCTTATTCAAAACACCTGACGAAGTAAATACTGTCTCAGCAAAAGACATAGCAGAGTGACGATCCGAAGCATTAATATCATACAGTGCAAAGGTTCGACTACCAGTCTTGAATCTCATGTGAGTACCGTTAGGAACTTCGAAAGAACCTATGATCTCACCGTCTGCATTGGCGACTAAGTTAGTCTTGCCCTGTGAGTGATCCTGTGTAGGACGTTGAGTCCCCTCATCATCTTCAACACCTTGTGCAAGAGTATAAGACTTGTCACCATAAGTTTGGTATACAGTCTCTTCTCTACAGAAAGTAGATACGTTCTCACCGTCAAAGAATGGGTAGTACTGTGTGTTAGCACGAAGTCCTTCTGCTTTGAAGTTGATTCTAATAGGACGCATGAATGGTATAACTGCAACATCTACGATTCGAGTACCAATAATGTCTCGAATAGTTGACTCACTTGCAACACGGTTTACTGTGCTTGAAGTGCTTGTGGCAGTAGTTGTCTCTACAGTACCTTCGTAGGTATTCTCTGTATTGATTGTTCGAGTTGCTTCGTATGTAGAAGTGTTAGCAGTTCGTACAGTCTCTCTTGTTTCGGAAGTAATAACATCCCACATATCTGTAGTGATTTCTTCGAATGACCAGTCGAAAGCACCCCAACCATAAAGACCACCGCCACCGTAACTATTTCCACCTAGACCGAAATCGCCATACCAAAACTCAGTGCCTACGCCATACGCGCCATCCCAGTTCGCGCCATCCCAGTGACCTTCCCAGTCGCCCCAGTAATCTTCCCAAGTGCCGTCCACGATTGATTGCCAATATGAATCGATAACAGTTCGTGAGATTTCTTCTTCACGTTCCCTAGAGATTTCTACTGTCTCGGTATACAGTGTTTCGACATCAGTTACGTTACCAACTTTAACCCACTCACCTAGTTTTTCACTCACCTGAGTACCAATGAGGATTGGGTCTAATGAATTGTGAGTAACCTGAGTAGAAGTACCAGAGACGAATGAGTTAGAAGCATCACCAACATCCAGTTCACTAGGATCAACACCATACCAAGAGTTCTCAGAGTTGTTCCAAGATAAAGCATGGGTTAAGTCTAGTTCGGTTGCAGTACCCACAACAGTCTCACCGATTTTCTGTGTATCAAACCAGTTATCAGTTTCAGGAGATATTGACAATGCGCCAATAGAAGTCTGCACATAGAATGGTGCAAGGTTCTCTGTATTAGATGCAAGTTCTTGTGATTGGTATCCAACCGTAGAGTAATCTAGTGTAACGAAGTCACCCTTCTTAACAGTGTTTAACTGTAGAGAGTGATTACTATCATAGTACATATCGATAGCATCTTCTGAGTAAGTAGGACGCATCAATTTAGCATGGGGATCAATCGAAGACTTACCACCGCCACCAACATGAGTCCCTATCGAAGTGTGGGAATGGTTAGAGAAGTTATCTACAAAGAAACCTGCCTTAGAACGATCAACACCAGAACTATCTAATACCTGCAAGAACTTAGTGTTCAACTCAAGTAATGAAAGTGTAGTCATCTCTTCTAGACGATCAAGTTTCTCTTCCAACTTGTTGATGTCTTGCATCGTATATCCCTTACGAGGGATAATAGTTGTTTTGAGATCTTGGGTGTGTAGAGTGTTCGCCCCTAACTTAACCTTATAAAGATCAATACAATCCACTGGAATGTCAGGGAACTTAGGATTAAGAGAAGATGAACCAGTAATATAACGTAGTTCGCTCTTGTCTGAGATAACCAAACGGTCTGCACGAGGCAAGTAGTATTCGGCATCTGCGATAATTGTATCAGATGGTACTGGTAAAGGTGGCACATCAGTTGCACTAAACGCACCAGAACCGTTCATTGAAGGACGGAAGTCGATTGCGTCACGCAAAGATACCTTGCCACCAGTAGGTAGACTCTGAGCAGGAACATCAAGATAGTCTAACTGACCATCATAAGAGTTGACTGCAAAGAATGAACCTGCGGTAGAGTTTGCGAAGTACTTGTATCGAGCAAAGACTTGACCATCTGTAGAACTATCAAGACCACCACCAGACCAGATTAACTTACCATCTGCTTGGTGAGTAGTACGGTTACCTGCATCAAACAAGAAGTTAGTAAAGAGATCTGATCCATCGGAGTCAGTCTTACGAATACGTTCAACACTATAGACATCTGATTGACCAAGATCTAAGTAGTAACGACCTTGACCATCAGAATCCAATGCGGCAGTAACAGTCGCAGACGTTAGGGTCTTGGACTTAACAGTAGCATTAGTCTTCTTAATGAATACGATAACTTCGTATGCGACACTACCAGTAAGACCAGAGAAAGTTATTCTCTTATTACCTGCGGTAGAGATCGCGGCAGATACACCGTTCGGATTAAAATCTGTAGTAGATGCGACAATCACATCACTAGCACGAACGAATGATTCACCTGCATCAGTTAGATTAATCAAGTGAGTGGTACCACTAGAAGTGAAGTTATACTTCTTCATAAATGTCATAGTGACATCAGAGAAGTTCTTTGGTCTACGCAAAGGCGTATCAAAGATTAAAGCATTCTTCTTTGGTTCGTGAAGTAGTGCCGCACTGTTAATCGCATTGCCACTACTAGTTGTCTTAACAGTATTGACATAATGAGTGTTTGCAACAGACTTGATAGACGAAACGTCTGCAAGTGACCAGTTAAAGTTAGTACGGTTAATGTTGAATAGGTGTGCCTTATATGCAGGTACGCTATCGTAAGAGTTTCCATCTACTCTTGTACCCGAAGAACCTTCGGTGATTGCACGAATGTTAGCAGTACCAATTACTGAGTCTTGACCTGCCGTACCTTTATAAAGGTTAACTGCTTCACAGACATCGATATCCAACATACCAACACCATCGTTGAAGTAGAAGTAGTTGCCGTAGTCAACACCAACCTGATCTTCTTCACGAACAATAGTATCAGTAGCACGAGGAACAATAAGACTTTGAGTTTGCTTAGTAGCAATACGGTGACCGTCAATATATGCAGTTCCCGGATCTACTCGCATGATGAAGTTGGTTGTACTATTTGCGTCTGGAGCAATACCAATCTTCCAATATTTTGTAATGAAGTCACCATGAATCTCACGGACGCGTGTAGCGACATGATCATGGAAACCATAGTTTTCTGTCTGAGTTACTTCGTTCTCCATAACACCACGGAACATAGTAGCATAGTATACGAAGGTCTCACCTGCGACCAATGATGATCGTTTTGCCAAAGTAAGTCTGATTCGTAGTCTATCAGCACCGGGACTTGAACGGTTAGGAGTTGCATTCTGGTTATCGTATAATGCGTCTGTATCTGATACAGTAACAACATCTTGTACAATCTTATAACCAATGTCTGCCGTTGCATCTGCCGAATACTTAGATACGATCAACTCTTGCTTTGGTGCAAATACAAAGTGTCCTTTAACATAGAATTCAGAAGAACCGACTTCTACCGCACACGCAGTACCAATAGCAGGGTTTACAGTTGTGTTAGTAGTCTGTACTGTCAGGTTGATGTTCGATCCATTAGAAAGAACTTCTCCCGGAGTTACACGAGCAGGTTCTAGGAAAGTAGTAGCAGGACTACGAGCAGTAGGATCTTCTAGATACTGAATGTAGATTGTATCTGGATCAGTACCAGTTGCCGCGACTGCACGGTAAACCTTTACCTTAATGCTAGACACCGAACCAGTAAGGACAACACCGTTAAGGTTATCAGTAGTATCGAACGTGTTGTTCGCATCATTCGAGATCTTGGCAAACTGCCAGTTCTGAACAGTTATACCACCAGTCTGAGTTGCCACACCGTCTTTGGTGTATACATTATTAGCAAACCGTTGGATTTCTTTCTGGATGATAGTCTGCATCTGCGTAAGTTCACGCGCTTGAAGCGCACGACCTGCGTTGAATAAGATCTGTGAGTAATTATCACTATCTTTATAATCGTCCTTATAGGTCGATCTCATTGTCTGTTCTGTAAACGTATTTGGCATTTCTTAATCCTAGATAGTGATTACTATTTTCAAGTCTTCGGTTTGGTCGGTAGATCGTGTTACTGGTGATCGGTTATCTATATATAGGAGATCTCCAGAGTAAGGATCTGCTTCGCCCTGAGTCTTTGCGGCAATAACTCCAGTGATAGATGCATTACCAACTACCGACACAGTTTCTCCTACTGCGAAAGGCGTAAATCCTGTTGTTGTGTTCTGGTGATACCATACAGTATCCGAATCATTTGTGTCATCAAGAATTGCTGTAGCACCAGAGGTCGCACCACTAATGGTAGACTTCTGTACAGTAGACTTCAAGAACGCACCAGAGTTGAATCGAATCTTGTCTAAAACCCTAGCGGTGGTAGAAGTGAGAAGAGTCCCATTTGCAGAGTCAACACGAGGATTACGAACGAGTGATACTTGACGGAAGATCTCATCACCTGTAACAAAGTCACCACCTTCTATTCCTTCTGGTTTTGTATTAAACATCATACCATTTGATTTAAGATCAATTACTGGGTTAGCACCGATACCATCACGTTGTCCTATAATAGGACGTGCAGTACACGAGGTACCACCACCACCAGTAATAACTACGTTAGCATAGTCATAGTCTTTACCGAAGTAAGACGCACTAGAGTTGCCAGAACTATCTGCTACAACTTTAATGTCGATGATTACTTCGCCAGACTTAACTGCATATGCTCTTGCGTTAGTACCGTTACCGATAATGCTTACTGTAGGAGTAGAAGTATAACCCGAACCACCATTGGTGATTGCGTATCCTACGATCTGTCCCGGAATTGCATTGTTCTGTACGATCTCTTGTTGAAGATCTTCGGCAGGACTGTCTGAGTCAGTTGAGGCAACATACCGTACTGGTTGATATGCAGAGGATAAGAACTTGTCTGCTCTCAATGCACCAATAGAGTATAGGAATTTCCAAGTGTATCCATCCGCAGTACGGAAAGGAGTACCAATAGTATTACCTGTAGGTTGAATGGTAGACAACTGAGATGTACCATCCTGCTTCTTACCCTGCTCCAAACAAATGTAGATCTCGTTGTTAGCGTTGATAGCATAGAAAGGATTCACTGGGAACCCAACATCATTGTCATCATAGGCAGAGTAGATCAGGTTAGCAATCCAAATTCTACGAGGAATAACATAAGAAGCATCCTCAATAAGTTTGAGTGATTGGAAACCACCACGAGCATCTCGCGCACTTGCGGCATCATTCGTAGGAACAGTTGCCACATCCGAATCGTTCCAGTCTTCTGATCTACCAATTGCGGCATAATATCTTATGGACGCATTGACTTGATCAGCAAGGAGATCGTCCAAGACTTGTTTTTTAAATGTATCGGTTACTACTGGCATTTATCTATTCCTAATTTATGTTGTTAGGCAACTGCCGGATCAGAGGATCCAGTAGACGCACCATATGTATTTATTATTGCCCATTGGTTGGTGAACCACATAAGCATTACTGAGTCATTTTGTGTCAATGTTATAGTAGAAACTGCACCAATGTTAGATGATGTTGGTGTGATAACGGCATTAACATTCTTTGTGTTGGTTATATACTTCACTTCACCAGTCTGAGTACCATTAGGTAGAGTATAAGTTGCACCAGAATTATTCACGATAACTGATACTGGAACATTAACACTTAACGCACCTGCACCACCCACACTTTGTGTTTTAAGAACAAGTTTAGAGTCAATTTGTACAGCACCATTACCAGATCCTTGCAATGACAATGAAGTAGTAGATTCGCCTACTGCTTTAAGTATCGGTGCAACATTGGTACGTCCACTTGTAATGCGAAGATAGTTAACTGGAGAAGAGGAGTCTGCAACAAATAATAGTTGTTCGTTACCTGCACTATCAAGTATACCATCACCATCACCCATACGAATATTATCTATTCGTGGAGCAGTAAGTGTCTTGTTAACAAGTGTCTGTGTATGACTATTGAATGTAAACTCATCTGCGGCACCCAACAATGGGAGTGTGACTGTTCTGTCTGCGGCAAGTTCACTTACTGCAACAACATACTGGTGATTAGCACTAGTGTCGTTGATCTGAGGAGTGGTAAGAACCGCACTAGTCAGAGTCTTATTGGTGAGTGTCTGAGTTGCGGCATCCATAACCAACTGACCCGAAGCATTCGGGACATAGATTAGGTTATTACCAGTCGGAGCAACAACACCAATTCGAGACGAGAATGATCCACCTGCGGAATCTTTAAAGATAATCCCTGCCGAATCGAAGTCAATAAGAGGAGTCAGTGCATCACCGTCACCTAACTTATTGTAGATCTCGATAATGTTCTGTTCGATCTTTAATGCGGCACCGCGAAGCGTATCGCCTGTGCCATCATTCGCAATCGTTCCTCTGTTTAATACTTGTCTAGTCATCTTACTTCCCGAATATTATTACTTCTATTTATACTATTATTTACATCCCTCTTCTGATTATCTCACGCAAAGATATCTCAGAATCAGAATCGCCTACGGAGCGTATTGCTCCTCTATTTATTGTATCTGTAACTAGCAATGCAGAGTTAGCAGAGTCGAACCTAGTCACAGCAGGGTTCCAAGTGAATGTCTCTTGGTCGATCAGTTCGCTAGAAGATAAGTCGAATCCACTGTACAATGTTGATCCATCACTATCATCATCCAACGTTGGACTATCTGGAGTGAGGTACTCACCAAGACTAGAATACATTCTATCAAGGTTATCGACAGTAAGATTCTCAAGATCTGACCAATCATTACCGCGTGGAATACCTAGTGCAAGATCTGCACTATCTTGTGCCTTACCTGCGCTACTACCCAATCTAGTTCTGAATTTCAATACGGCACCTGCGTCACTTGTTATACCAAAGTCGAATAGTGCGGTGTTCTGCTCGAACGCCAGATTCTCGAATCCTGCCTGACCTTCCAATACGATTGGTGGTTTAATTGCTTCGCCCGGATCGTACTGAGCATTATCGAATCCTGCGGCACCTACGATCTGTGTAAGTCCACCAAGATACATTCCTGCCGGATGCACGATCAACTTATAGGCATCTCTCCACTGCGCGATAGATAATTCTGATCTAATCTGTACAGCAAAGGTTTGATATAATTTGTTGTCGGTGATATATCTAGATGATTCTGCACCTACCTTTGATTCATTTAATGTAAATATATATTGTTTAGTATACACTACATCTGGTTCAATGTCAAAGAATGTCTTGAAGAATTGTTGTATAGAGTATCTAGTACCCTTGGTTCTGTAGAGATAACTAGAGTACTTAACAGCAGTCCTCTTATCTACGAAACCTTTGAAGTAGTTCTGACCTAATAGATACTCGTCTTCGAAATAACTTAGTAGATCTTTGTCAGTCTGTGTAACATCCCTCGTCTCGAACATATTGTTTAAGAAACGAGTTAAGGATGTATTCTGTGACTCAAAGTCATAGTAGTGTTTTAGAAACGAGACAAACTTCGGATACTCTGCTAGAATATGATCGGGTAAGACGGACTCAACTTGGGGTTCCCGAAGATTGATGTCACGTCTATTCGTGTCTACTAATGTTTTATCTAAGATAGTATGGTTTGGCATTAGTTACTCGCTGTAGTACGCAGACCTTTAGCACTTAGTCTAGTGTTATCGTATTCGAGAATGTATTCTCTATTTGGTACTATCGCACTCTGGTTGGCAGGTATAGCACTAATCTTGATCTCAATAGATTCGTCTGCTTTGAATCCTACTAGATGCACTATACCTGCACCGGGAATATAGTATCCTACGTTATCTACAACAACATCACCTGTACCAGTATCAATGATCTGTAATACTAGACCTTGTTGAACTTCTTGAGTACTAGAGGACGTGGTAGTTATATTGTTCTCGCCAAGTGCGGCAGTAGTAACTGTATTAACTTTACCAACAACAATTACGTTCGATGTTAGCGTATCAATTGTTACGATGTTCTTTGTCTCTTTGTTTACTATTTGACAGTTCAATAATCCTTTGGCAGTAGTCTTTTTGAATACCGAAGACCTAATAACCTTCTGATCAATCAGAGGATTAGATATCGGAGTCGGGAAGTCAAAACTGAAGTTACCTTCTACGCCACCAGAGGGGGTGAAACGTTGTTGCATACTAACATCTGCACGAGAAGATAGGATAGCAGGACTCACGTCATCAATCAATGCGAGTAGTTGCGAACGTCTGAATGCTTGTCCGAACTTACCAGTGTTAGTCGTATAGTAATTAGTCATCACGTTTCTTACAGATTCCTGTAAAGCATTGATTGACAAGTTAGTGTAATCTGGGTTATATTGAAAGAACACATTGTTTTCAATAAAAGTTACTACTGGATCTGTGTACTTCAATCCAAAGGAGGCAATTGACAATTGATCAACCAACACACGGATGTTGTCTTTAGTTACTTCTTTGAGACTGTCAGTTACGTCTGACTTGAACTTGATAGAGAGGAATGCCATACCATACTCTGGTACTAGGTTATCTTCTCCACCCCATGCAATGATGTCATCAATCAATGAACCGTATGTACGAAGTACTAAGGAAGCATAGTCAGCATGGGTTACCATTCTGTTCTGTGAGGCATATCGATACGGAGAGTTCTTACGAATAGATGCGAGTGACTCTTTGGCAGAACCACCGACTGATCGGTTAGTAGTAGATACGACAGGTAATCGTTCGAGACCGATACCACTCGTGGGTTCGGTTACTTCGATAGTATCAACTGGTTCAAATAATCTCGCACCGTTGGCATTAGAACCATCTACTGATAAGTATTCTATTGTGACCTTGGAACCTGCGGTAGGTACTGCACCTAAAGTAGAACCATTACCGAACGACAACTCATAGTATCCATTAGGTGCTTCCTTGAGGATATATGCAGGAGTTGTTACGTCAATGTTGTTCGCAACCTCTAGGTTAATGAAAGAGGTAAAGTCGCCAGACGTTGCACTCTCGTATACCTTTACTACAGCAGTAGATCGATCCATGTTTACATCTGGGATTATGTACAGCGTACCTTCGGTATCTTCACCTGCGAAGAATGTCTTAGTCTTAGCAATACCTTCGAAGACAGGAATCTCTGTGGATCCATCTAGTGTCTGAAACTGAAAGAAGTTATTGCCATCGTTAGTTGCTTCGATTAACTCTTGAGTTTGGAATGTATATGACGCATCGTTAACAGAAGAGGTAAACTTATAACCAGAAGATACCTGTAATTTCTCAGGTACATCTTCTTGGTCGATACCAATGTTGAAGGATAGGTTGACTGTTCCTTGTGCGGCAGTCTTAGACGCAGGAACATAACCCAAAGTCTCTGCGTGTGACACAACACTGGATCTCAACTGTGCAGTATTCAAGAACGATTCGTTCAAGGCAAAGTTGGCAGTCAGTCCATTCATGTGCGTGTTGTATGCCAACACATCAAGAATATTTGAAAGACCTGCCGCTTCAAAGTCGTAGTCTTTAAACTCAGACTGTTGCTGTAAGTATGTCTTTAAATTATTCTTTATCGCTGTGAAGTCTAAAGAAGAACTGTGTATTGTTGTTGCCATTATCGTAACCTATTCAGTCGTGTTGTGAACTCTGATTGTTCGCCAGAATTCAATACGTTAAAAACTAATGTTATTGTAAGAGTGTTATCGTCTGGAGACAATACACATCGGATGACCAATTTCTTATGATCGACCCTTGGTTCATACACTCTTACATTCTCTCGGATAGCAATCTTGATCTCACCTACTGTACCTGCGTCTGCAAGTTCAAACAAATACGAATTGAGATTACATCCAAAGTATGCTTGGAATGGTTTCTCGGTTCGTGCTGTCATTAATAGGTTCTTGAGTGACTGCTTAACTGCCGCCACAGCATTCTTTTTATAAATGTCACCAGTCGGTTTCGCAGAGAAAGACATATCAATGTCTATGTACTCGCGGTTGTTTGTAGCGTTTAACGTGACTTGGTTATCAAGTTTACCGTCTTCTACTGAGAATGCTCTTGCCATCTTACTATCCTAAAATTCTTATAGTTCTATTTATACATCTTCTAGAACTTCTGTGAGTTCATCTGCCGATAAAAGCGACCCATTAAAGTTAGTCTGTACTTTACCACCAAATGATACATCAAAAGACTCTGGTACCTTGGGTGTTTCGACTGCAATCTGCGCATTCAGTACACCATTGGGATTCCACATATCGTATTCTAATGAGAGTTTATCATAGTTCATGTAGTCTTTCCAAAACACTGCTAGATCAAACGTTCTCTCATAATCGATCTTTCCGTCTTCTCCCACTACTTTATATACTACCAATCGACCTTCTTGCTTAGTGAGGTTATCACCTGCAACTGTTTCTATTGGGCCACCACGGTAGACACTTTCGGTCACAATCAAACGAACGTCCTTGAACATATCAGTATTACCATTAACACTACGGAACAGTTCTGCGTGGAGGTATAGGTTCCGTGCTAGTTGTTTCCGTTCTGTCTGGTCATTCTGATACTTGGGTACGGTTGTCAAACTACATGGGTTGCCTTTGGTGCCAAGGAACTTAGCAAGTGAAACTCCCGGTGCTAGTTTCGTACTAGACGATATTATGTCTTGGAAGTTAGGGTTGAACTTCTGGTCAGGTAAAACTATCATTTGAATATCTTTCCTCTATGGTCTATTGAGTTACCTAATGCGGTGTATCCGAATGTTGGAGTTGTAGCAGTTCCTTTTGCAACACGACCTATCTTAAATGGTAATGGTGCTTCCCATTGGGCACTTATCACTTCGTTCTGTATTAGTATATCAACGAACTTCTGATCTTCTTCATTCTTAATTGTTCGGTTGGCAACGTCTCTTAGCGTTGATCTAATCTCATCAATGGTTGGATCTTTCTCAAACAACCCTGCATAATCGTCTCGTAATAATAACGAGTTTCTCAATGCATCAAGCGGATCGATTGAAACTGCACGGATAGAAAGATGTCCATCAGAAAGTATACCCGAAACCGCATCACAAATTGGTACTGGTTTAACAGGGGTAAGACTTTCCATATTGGTAGGTACTTCTGGGGCACCACCACTTGGTTGTCCCGGACTTTCCTTACTTGCTTTCTCGGAAGTCTTGGCATTCTCTGCTTTGTATGCATAGTTAGATTTGATTGCTTCTAGTGCCTGTCCGTGGAATGAACCATAGAAAGATGCACCCGAAGTAAATGGTGTGGCACCCATTGGCCCCATATAGACAGGAGATGTAAACTCAACTGCCTCACCACCAATCACACCCTTCATACCAATTACTGAGAGTTCAGTCGCAGAGATATTACCTTGAAGTGCAGTGATTGCAAACTCTTCTTCAGCAGATACTTGGAAACGGTTACCAGTGAACATTTCGATCTCTGCACCAATCTGGTTTCTCCAGTATCCCTTAACGATATGATTCTCGTTACCTAATACGATACGCGACTCGTGTTCTACTGTCTTCTGGACATGAGTCCCTTTGGTAAGATAGTTTGTGTTCAATCCTACTTCGGTTATGTTGTTCTTTCTTACCTTGGTGTTTTGATTGCCGTTGGTGTTGACGTTGTAGTCGCCCCCAACATTGACATTGTAATCTCCAGTAACTTCTAGGTTGAGGTTACCATTATACACCAACTTACCATTACCTTCAACAATAACAGTTTGGTCACCCCCAGTTACTTCAACCTTATTATTCAAAGAAGAGATAATGACAGATCCATCTGCCCGAACTTCTACACCTGCACCTGTACGATGTTTGATAAGTACGCGTTCACCACCGGGAGTATCATCGTATGAGATGATATGTCCAGAGGAAGTCTCCTTGACTTGGTTGAAAGGGAAACGAGAAGGTTCTTGGTCTTCTAGATTCAGCGATACCCCTTCGGTACCACCACCCAGATAAAGGTTCTCTACCTTTAGTCCACGAGCAGATTTGTTTATCGATGATCCGTAGTGGTATTCTCTCTTGGGATACTCACCTGTGGGATCTTGGAAACCATCAATTGGTACCCCTTCAGTATTCTCTACTGCGGGATTGTCACCTATCGATACCTTTTTAGTTGTTGTAGTCATACTGCTCTCTTCGTAATCAAGTCTTTCAGTGATAATGATGTTTCGGTCAGAAGGTCTTTGTACACACTCTTCTTGCCGAACTTGTTTTCGACATAAGACACAACATCAAAGTATGGATCTTGAGAGTTTCTATCTATAGCATTGTGACCCATCACTTGACCACCCGAAACTTTCAGATAGAATGATTCACATACTGCTTCTAGAGTCTTCATCTGTGCTTGGGTAAATGATGATGCACTTAAATTTAACAATGGATAGTCTGCTTCGGACGGTACGTTAACACCACCGACCAATGCAACATCAATACAGTTCTTGTCGTGCCCCAGAATAGCACTGGCAGTACTCGGAGTATCCGTTGGCATACCACGTTGTAGTGTACCATCGCGTCTAATGACATAGTGATATTGAATACCATCATGCCCTGCTTCGATGTGTCGTATATGAATCTCTTCACTACCGATATTAGCATTGGTGTAACTCTCGGTGGCATGGACTACGATCTCACTAACATCACGAGTTGTCTTGCGGATCTCTAACTGAAGTTCTTCCTTAGAGTTAACATAAGGGAATACTTTAGTACTTGATTCTTTATATCTTTTGGCAAGTTCTGCTAGATCTACTTCTTCTTTATAGAATGTACCTGCTTCGGATACATTAGATCCTGCAATAGTAGTAGTCACTGCTTCTAATGATGCTTCAATCTTGTCTTGAGTAGCACTAAACTTCTGTACTTCTGCGGTAGGAATACCTGCCGCCCTTGCTTTAGACTCTACTAGTTCTTTAAAACCAGTTACAGTAGAGGCATTATCACCTGCGTCTGCAATAACCTTCTTCATAGCAGGACTAGGATCTGCCGCTTGCGCCAGTATCACTGCCGCTTTAGTCTTGGAAACATCATCACCCTTTTGCATAAGCAATGTTAATTCGGAAATCTTTTCATCAGATAATGGCAACCCACCTATCGCACCTGCGAAAGCACTCTTCAATGCACCTGTCAATTGTTCTCCCAATACTTGTAACGAACCTACCACATCAGATAATCCATCCGCAACTTGACCAACAATATTAGAAAGACCTTCGCCTACTGCCTTGGCAACACCATCCAATACATCAGACATTCCATTTTCAATAGATGCAGTAAGGTCACCGACACTAGTTTCTAATTTGTCTTGTAGTCCACCAAGCGCAGATCCTACAGCATTTGCGGCAGTTTCAGCGGCAGTATCAGCAAGACCTTCTACGGCACTTACTGCACCCAGAACCTCACCGACTAATGTATCCTTTTCTTGCATTACCTTCTTCATGTCGGCACTGCCTTTCAATGAATCTTGTCCAACCCCACCTGCTTGTTTACTTGCTTCACCTGCCACGGTGCTGATCTTAGCGAGGATAGTTGCTTTAGATTCTTTTGCTTCTACTATAGCACCTGCGATAGCATCTACGGCAGACCCACCCAAAGACACAATAGTAATTGGTTCCAGTGGAGGTACGATTCCAGTCAAGGAAGTCATTACTTCATTTACCGTCTGAGTTACATCAGCACCAAGTGTCACGGTAGGAACCAATGATCCCAAGGATGCAGAATCGTGACCTATTAGATCACCTGCACTATCGAATACATTTGTTTGGATAACCTGTGCTACCATTGAGGTAGTCGCGGCACCCAGTGTCTTTACCTTGAATGCGGCAGGATCAGTACTAGGGAATGCAGTAGCACTAGGCATCACCTGAGTCAACTTACTAGAGGTATCACCTGATAATACATTGTTTAGTAGTTTGCTTGGATCGGTCTGACTAATAGGACAGTTGTCTAAACTCTGATAACCATTCGTCACCGCACCCACATCACTACCAAGCACGGTCAACGTGTTTGCTTTCTTTACTTCGGTAGCGTTCTTTGCCGCTTGTAAAATATTACCAGTGTGCGACTCTGCTCCGACCTGTTTGGCATTGGCGGCAAGTTTAGCATTGATTGTATCTATCTTAGACATCGTTATACCTTATTAGCATATATTTCATATACTCTCTTGACTTGGGAACTATAATCGTTTACAATAGGAGCATAGAATCTAGAAAGTATCTCACCTAAAGACTTACCTTTACTCTTATCAATAACATCAGAGTTAAGTATACGAACGTTTGCATCTACCTTTGTAGTATTTAGTTCAAACATAATGAAGGCAAGTTGTACGCTAAAATACATCCAAGATGTGCTAAACTGTTTGAGTCGAGTTAATCTTATGTCGCTCCATCCCATCAATCCAATACCACCTGCATTCTCATAAGTAGTATTGAATGTAGGATTTGTCTCTGCCATAACACCCACGATAGCACACGACTGCTTGATTGTGTAACCATTTGACAAAAAGAATCTTACAGCAATATCTCTACGATACTTTGCCATCACTTCTGTGATAGGTTGCATAGACAATTCGTTGCCAAGAGAAGGATCCTTCTCATTGATACCTGATTTTGATATATTGTAGAACTCTACGTTAGGATCAGTTCTTTCGGTTAGATCTTGATATGCAACAGATTTCTGTACTGGACTAGGGTATTCGGTACGAGGTATTGACCCAAGGATCAAAGGAACCTGAGATTGTTTTCCGTCCATAAAGAAACCAAAGACTAGTGCCCCTGCTTCTATTCTTGGAGTAGTACCCAAACCAGACACGCCACCTTCGGTAGTAGGCAATACAACCTGTGCCCAAGGTAGATCGTTCTGTGCTATTTGACGTGCAGACGGATTGTGTACACCGTGTATGCGCACTCGTACCCTACCTTCATAACCATAAGGGGGTGTTCCGTCAATGACATCGCCCACGAACCATCGTGTCTTGTCTCCATAATACTTAATCATTTTGATCCCTTCTCTAATTTGAACACGGTAAGTGCCACATCGTGACGAGCATTCTTAAAGGTATGTCTTGTATTGTAAACAAGGAAATCACCACTCCTTAGTCTATCAAGTCCACCATCCTTACCGTTATCATCATTCAATACATTGATCTTAATCTTGTCACCGACAGTACCACCAGACTTAATGAATCCCGGTCCCGGTAATGTAACGTCAATCATATTCTTATAGATTGCATTACGGTATGCCAGATTCTCTATCTTCTTGAGGAACATAGCAGGACTTACTTCGTCATGCAAAGATTTCTTATCACCATACACTCCGCGAGAAACTACATTGTGGAATATCTGTGCGTCTGTGTCATGTAGATGATCGCCAGAGATGTTAACAACATCAAAGTCAGGAGTCTTATATTCGGGATCGTATATGTTCTGCTTAGTCTTATCAATAAGACCTGCCTCATTTGCTTGATCAATCATACGATCTATACTAAAATGCTGTGAAGTGTTACGTCCGTTAGATATATCAGTAACAGTATATCTTGAACCGATACCACCTGTCTGTAGTTGTTTAAATGTATTCTGTAATGACGTAGACTTCATACTCTGTACTTGGAAGTACTGTGACGTAGGATCGCCAGTCAACTCTTGCTTCTGTGTATTGGCAGGAGAGAACAGGAATGGTATATCTTCATTCCATGCAGGTTGCTCCAACATCTTATCCAAAGAACCAAGTCTTATGTTCTTGTCGAATGCAGTACCATATAAGAAGAATGGCATACCAAGGTTAGTTGTTGCTTTACCGCACAACCATGATGCCGCTTCTAATGGATGCATATAGGGTATGATACCACGGAAGTTACCTTGGACAGACTCAGACGCATAAGACATATCAACATCAGCACCACACTCATTACCACATAACTTTAAAATCTCGGTATTGAGGTCATCCTTTACTGAGCGAGAGATGTTCTTGGTCTTACTGATCATTGCGTGTTCGTCCATAAAGGAGAACACATAGATCGAAGAAGAACCAGAGTTAGATGACTTGACAATAGTGTCAATGCCTGTTAGAACAAAACTTCTATCCATAACAACATCTTCATTCTCACTAGCAGACAACTCACTCATCATTTGGAGATTAATTCTTTCTGTACCAGAGAATGTAATACTATCAAAGATTGCTTGATCATCAGAGATCGCAATCTGTCCTGTCACATATGGTTTGTCCAAAGATTCGAAGAACACGAGTTCAACAATCAATGGACGAACATCCAAGGTAAACTGATCACCCATCCTATCGGACGTAATCTTTGCTACCTTGTATTTAAACTGGGATTGTCTTTCCATTATTCACTCATTACTTTTGCGAACTCATTCACCAAACCTTTAATAGAAGAAGGTTTTAGTATCTTAATTTGTCTCAACTTCTCGTTGTTCTTTCGTAGGTTGTCTAGGAAAGTTACCTTTACCGCCCCCGAAGGTATCGTCTGGGATAGCGGATCAATATCCACCCATGCACCAGTCGCATCTTCGTAGTGATGAGTACCTTTATATTGTTCAACATCAGACTCAACGATCATTGAAGTATCGAATCCATCTGGGTTACGATAGGATAGTTCTTCGTTCGCAGTAAACTTACCGTCTGTCAAGTTCTTGGTACTTAACCAGTAAGACAATTTATATACTGAAGTAGGACTAAACGGTATACCGCTTATTGTTGCCTTACGTTTAAAGGGATCTAGTGTCTTTGTTACGTTAACAGGAACATCATCCTTTAGTAACACCCACTGGAGTGGTAAGTCAAATGTCTCTGCCTCGTTAACATCTGTTCTTTCTAAAACAACAATACCATTACCGTTAGGAACGACCACTTGTTCAATAATCTCAGATAGGTTAGACACATTAATAGTATCAATGATAAAGGTACCTAATGAAAGATCACGTTTTAGTATGATACCCTGAGTACCAGAGACGTTACCAGTAACCTTAGAACCAATCTGAAACTGATCAGGCGAAGTACCTACAAGTTTAGTTCTAAAGATTGGTTTGTTATCATCATCGTAGTAGTCCACGACATCTTGTTGTTTAATCTTTACAGTAACCTGCCTGTGCGGATATCGTTTAATCGCGGCAGTGTCTACTTCATTCAGGGTTAACGGCCAACCATTCTCTCTGATATGATCGTTCGCAAGAAACAGTGTCCAGTAGTGGTCAGTAGTACCATAGATTTTAAATGATACTTGATCGGGTCTCTCGTTGGCAGGAATAAGATAGTCCTGAAGGAAAATATCATTGACCTTCACCTGATCAATCAGATCCACATACTGGGACAAGTTAGTCGTAAGCGCAAAGGATTGTTCGTCACCAAACTTGTATAGAGCAGGTGGGAAGTTCTTAAAGTATGACATTAAAATCCGTCCTCAATATCTGATTGGGTCAATGCGGCAGTCTCTTGGAAACTTAGAGTCATATCGACTTCCATGAAGTTACCATCTTCGTGCATTGCCATTTGTGATGAGTTGAATGTAGTAGATACGTCACGGAGATAACAAGGTTTTATCTTTGCCAGTCCGGGAATTTCTCCTCCATCATACTCAAAAGAGAGTTGAAATTTCTTTGGGAAGTTGTAACCCAATGAAATAGTTTGTCCACCAATTTGAGCATCAATACTAGAAGGGTATAGTTCAGTGCGGAATATCTTAATGATCTCATTGACTGACTTTTGTTCTTCTGCTGACCTTGCGATAAACTTGAATGCGAATGCGAACTCTCGTATGTTAGGTTGCTTGAACATAATACGCGAGTTAGGGTTTAGTGTTACGCCACCCTGAATCTTTAATGCCGCTTGTGCTTCTGCACCAAACGAACCTGCTTTCTTTGCCAACTGAACACCTGCTAGTTTGGCAAGATCATTACCACCGGGCCCTTTTAGTCCACTAATGAATGAACCAATGCCGTCTGTCATAGCACTTGCCATACCTGCGCCCTGTGCTATCGCACCCCCAACAACACCTAGATCGAAGTTCTCATAGGTTACGTTGTCTCGAAATGCAAGACCCATAGGAAGGTACAATGATATTTTGTCACCCACATCATCAATAGATGATTTGGTGTTTGCTTGTTTTGATAGACCTTCGAACTGTGCTTGTTGTGCTTTGAGTTGTTTACCCTCGGCAACTAGTTCCTCAACGTCATCGATATCAGACTGGCGAAGTTCCCCATTCTTTGAATTTGCCTTTGCCTCATCAATCTTATCTTGGATCTGTGCCTTGATTGCCTTTGCTTTACTATCATCGACCTTTGCCAATTGACTGAAACTATCACCAATACCAGTATCCTCTGTGCCAAGCACACTAAAGATAACCCTTGCTTTATAGTCGGTATCATCTAAAGGGTATGATAACCTCTTACTGCCAGAAGCAACTTCAGCAGTATTGGGAGTGGTAGCACCTCCTTCATAGGAACCAGTAGCACCTGCTTTTAGTTCATCCGCTTTTTGTTGTGCTTTTGTCTTTAATTTATCTAGCATTTAACTAATCCATAAATAGGTTTAAATTCTTATGATTCTATTTATATGAAAACTTACAAGGGAAGATACAAACCTTCGAATAAAGATAAGTATCTAGGCGATCACACCAAGGTGCAGTATCGAAGTATGTGGGAAAGGCACGTTATGAAGTGGTGTGACGATTCCGCACAGGTAGTTAAGTGGAACTCCGAAGAAGTCATTATACCATACTTATGCGAGACTGACAAGAGAATTCATCGGTACTTCATGGATTTCTTGATAAAGTTCAGGGATGGTCGTACCGTATTGGTAGAGGTGAAACCCCATGCCCAGACATTACCACCCAAAACTGGTCAAGGTAGATCCAGACGTATCGTCCTGAACGAGGGTATGACTTATATTAAGAACCAGAGTAAGTGGAAAGAAGCAACCAAGTATGCGGCAGATAGGGGGTGGCACTTCGAGATCTGGACTGAACAGAAACTTCAAGCAATGGGGTTGATGCCTAAACCATTACGATCAAAGAAACCTATTAAACCTTTACCCCCATTCAGACCTAAAGCAAAGACTCGTGTAAAGAAACCACGAGCAAAGCGTTAATATTCATATAAATAAACACATGAGTTATTACAGGATTAACAATGTCTAAGATTTTACAAAGACTAGAACGACAAGCATTCCGTGCAGGTATAACACCTCGCACCAAAGAAAGTCGTGAGTGGTTTTTAAAGAAAGCACAGAATATGAGGTCGATCAATAGAACGGCACTAATGCAAGAAGATGAGTTGAAGCAAGGTGCCAAGCAGATCATCGGTTCTATGCAGATGTTTATGTATGATCCTAAACATAAAGACAAATTACCGTACTATGATATCTTTCCATTGGTCATCGTACTCGGCCCTGCCAAAGGTGGGTTTATGGGACTTAACTTACACTACCTGCCACCTAAGTTGCGTATGCAGTTCTTCGCAAACTTAATGGATATACAGGGTAGTAAGTTGACAGATGATGCCAAGTTTTCATTGACCTATAGGATGTTGAAGAAGTCTTCTGGTTTAAGATACTTCAAACCTTGTCTAAAGCATTACTTGAACTCACAGGTAACAAGTAAGTTCGCGGAAGTACTAGCACCAGAATGGGAAGTTGCAATCTTCTTACCTACTGCTCAGTTCCGTAAGGCAAACAGTTATAAAGTACATTACGATAGTAGGAGTCAGATTCAGTGAGTGCAGGTTCATCAATAGAAACATTAAAAGCAGAACTCAGTAAGTCGGGTGGTTTGGCAAAGGCGAATCAGTTCATGGTTCAACTACCCCAACTATCTACCTTTCCTGTAGACGCACAGGCATTGAACATTTTCTGTACGGTTGCGTCATTACCGGGACGGCAGATCACATCCATCGATAAGCAAATGGGAACAACCTTACGCAAGATTGCTAATGGTTATGCTACTACAGATCTAACATTGACCTTCTTGGTAGGAAACGATCATGTGGCACGACAGTACTTCGAAGCATGGCAAGCAGAGGCACACGATCCAGTGAGTCGTACCGTAGGTTACTTCGAAGATTATACATACCCAGTGAAGATTGCGTTAATAGAGAGAGGACTTAGATTGTCTATCTTCAAGAAGCAGTTGGGGTTCGTAGATAAGATCCCATCCTTCCTACGGAACAGACTACCCAAGGTTGGCCCGATTGATCTACAGCAAGGCGAGATAGATGCAGGTGCAAGTTTCAATGAGAAGAAGACATACTCGGTTTCATTACGAGAGTGTTACCCAACTACGATCTCTGATCAACAGTTAGGTAATGCAGAAGAAGGTGTAATGGAATTGACAGTACAACTATCGTACACTGATTGGGAAAGCACGGTAGGACAACATACAGGCACAGGCGAAGCAATTGGTCGTGGTGCTATTTCATCATTAACAAACTTTCTATTAGGAAAGATTTAATTATTATTTAATATTGGAGAATATTATGGCATTACCAAAACTAAACGAATCACCGCAATACACTTGTAAAGTCCCTTCTACTGGAGATACTGTCAGTTACCGACCATACTTGGTCAAAGAAGAGAAGATACTAATGATTGCATTTGAGACTGGTCATCAGAAAGAAGCATTGAATGCAATCGTCAATACACTAGACGCTTGTATTGAAAACATAGATGCAAGAAGTCTAACGACATTTGACGTAGAGTATCTGTTTACTCAGGTTAGATCTAAGTCAGTTGGAGAGAGTGCGACTATTGTGGTACCTTGCTCCCATGAAGGGTGTGGACATAAGAACGAAGTGTCGCTAGACATCGCGGCAATTCAAGTTAAGTTCCCCGAAGATCAGGAAAGCACAATTGAGATAACAGACAATATATCAGTAGAGATGCAATACCCAAAGTACTCGGATGTACTGAAGATGGATCTCGAAGAGGGTGATCAGACGGAGATGGGTTTTGCTATGTTAGCACAATCAATTGCCGCCATCCTAACCGAAGACGAAAGGATCGATGCCAGTGAATCAACACAAGAAGAGTTGATTGACTTCATTGAGTCCATGACATCAGACCAGTTTGCAGGTGTGTCAAAGTTCCTAAGTGAACTACCTGCAATAGAACATGATCTTAAATTTGCGTGTGAAGGTTGCGGAGAGACGGTAGAAAGGAAACTGAAAGGGATATCTGATTTTTTGTCATAAACCTTTCTCACGATAACTTGGTCAATCATTATAAGACCAACTTTTCGTTGATGCAACACCATCATTATAATCTAGCAGAAATAGATACAATGATGCCGTGGGAAAGGGAGATATATGTAAGTATGTTAATTGATTATGTAAAGGAAGAGAACGATAGAATTAAACAAGAACAACAAGGGCAGTAACAATGGCAGAGACCAACCTAAAACAAGTAGCAGTCGGTTTAAGAGAACTCAACGATACAACGAAGAGTGGAGATAAAGCGACTACTACCCAGTTAACGAACCTAAACAAGAACATGGAAAAGTTCTTGAAGTCGTTTGCGGGGGATAAACTTGACGATGAAGAGAAGCGCAGAGACGATAAGAAAGGTAAGGGCGATAAACCCAAGTCTTCTCCTATCAAAGGTTTCCAGAAAGATGACTTCACTGGTGGAATGGGTATCGCAGGATTTGCCCTAACTCTCGGTGCGGCAGTCGCAGGATTCGTCACTGGTGTGGCAACTTGGTTAGGTGGGTTTGCCTCTAAATTACTCAAAGGTACTTGGATTGATAAAGCAACAGCAGGATTCCGTTCTTCTATTGCCAAGGGAGTAAAGAGTCTAAGTAGGAACTTGAAGAACGTTAGTAATGCATTCATGGCAGGTACTAGAGGTTTCAAGAGTATGGGTAAGGGTGTCAATGGTGCATTCAAACCTATGGGCACGATGTCTAAGATAATGAATAATATTGGTAAAGGGATACGATTCTTACTGACTCCCTTCCGTGCCGTTGGTAAGTCAATAGAGTCTAGTCAGAAAGCAGGTGGTCTGTTAGCAAAAATAGTGGCAACCTTCAAGAACCTGTTCGCTGGCCCTACGAAGTTGTTGAGTGGGTTTGGTAATATGTTTTCTAAGGGTGGAACTTTAGGAAAAGTCTTTAATGCATTCAAAGTGTTCGGTACTAAGATTCCTATCGTTGGTCAAGTCATCAGTGGTTTAATCGGTCTGTTTGATGGATTCAAAGGATTCAAGGAGCAGGAAGGTGGGTTCGGAAAGAAGATGACAAGAGGTATCGTTGACTTCTTAGGTTCTCTTGCAAAGAATATTATTGGTGGTTTGGTTGATCTTGTACTGTGGATACCAAAGAAGATTATGGGTTTCGTATTAAAGACTCTTGGTTTTGAAGAGTTTGGAAAGATGGTCTCGGAATTCAGTCTAATGGATTTGATTGGAGACTTGTTTGGTAGTATTGGTGACATATTCACCAACACAGATAATGCAGGAGAGATATTCAAACTAAAGTTTGACTTGATCATACAAAATGCTATACAAGGAATCACTGATTGGTTCTCTGCGGTTGGTGATATGCTTGGGTTAGATGGGGAAGGGTTTACTTTCGAATGGTTACTAGAACTTCCTACTAGGATTTGGAATACTATCAAGACGTTGGTCACTGGAGCATTCACAAAGATCCTTCAGTTGCTCGGTCTTGAGGGTAAGTTTGATGATGCCAAGAGTGCAGTCGGTGACTTCGCGTTAATGGCATTGAATAAACTAAAGGAACTGATAGGTAGTATACTACCAGACGCAGACTCACTGTTAGGTAAACTAGTACCAGATGCAGTCTACGATTATGTTAATGTTGCTCCACCCCCACCTGTAGAAGCAGTGGGAGCAGAGAATACAAACGAATCTGAGATTCCTGAACTTCCTGTAGAAAAGAACGAATCTGAGATTCCTGAACTTCCTGTAGAAGTTACGAAGACTAAAGCGGCAAGTGATACTAATCCTAAGAAACCAATGAACGCGGCCACAGCGGAATTCCTTAAAGATCTAGACGATCCTGCATACCAAAAAGATCAGGAAGCAAAGAGAAAGAAACGTGCCCAGATCAGAGCAGACAGGGATCGACGTGCCGAAGATAAATTGCTCAGAGACGAAGAGAAACTGTTAAAGATCAAGTCTACTGGTAAGTTCAAGGGTGTGCAACTAGAAGAAGACAGCGCATTTGGCAAACGCATCTTGGGTCAAACCGATAGCAAACTTGCACATATTGAAGACATCAAAGCAAGAAGAGGTGCTGAGTTAGATGCAATGTCTAAGGAGAACGCGCAAGCGGCAGGTGGTACTAATGCCGTTATGATTGCTCCCCAGACATCGACAGTAACAAACAATAGTAACAGTAACACTGCGGCAATCATTGATAATAATCTACCAACCCAAGATAACAATGATAGAAGTTTCCACGACATGGAATGGATTAACTAGAGTGGCATACAGTGAGAAGTTACTAGACCATTACGAGAATCCCCGAAACGTGGGAAAGATGGACGAACACGATAAGAACGTGGGCACTGGTATGGTAGGTGCCCCTGCGTGTGGTGATGTTATGAGACTACAGATAAGAGTAAGCGAAGAAGGAATAATAGAAGATGCGAAGTTCAAGACTTACGGTTGCGGTAGTGCTATTGCTTCTAGTAGTCTACTTACCGAATGGGTCATTGGTCAGTCCTTGGATAAAGCAAACACCATACGGAATACAGAATTGGCAGAAGAGTTAGCATTGCCACCTGTTAAGATACACTGTTCTGTCCTAGCAGAGGACGCGATTAAGACTGCGATAGCAGATTACAGGAATAAAAAAAGGGGATGACATCCAGTCATACCCCTTATAAACACTTATCACTCCATCCCTACACCCGATCAACTGGTTCGAAACTTCTCCGTGACCCACGTCTGGTTTAGTGTTTTAGTTAAAGGTGAGTTTAATATCAGCAGATTTTCACTCACTGAGTTCCAATCACCTATTCTTGTGCCATCTTAGCAAAGTAAGATAGAGTATCCTCTTCATCAGATGCCGCACCTACCGTTGGGGCAGGAGCAGAAACGATCTCTGGTTGAGGAGCAGAACGTCCCACATTCATCTCAGCAGTCTGAGTGAGTGCTTCATTCTTTTGTGTTACATTACCACCAACTGCCGTTCCAAGAACTAATTCTAATCTAGAAGAAAGTTCATCAAAAGACTTGTAGTTAGCAGGATCTACAAATTCATGTAGGTCATACTGTTGGTTGTAAGTTGCTTCCAACTTAACTTCATCTGAGTCATATAGAGCAGTAGTTGATTTGAACTCAGACTTGTCATAGTTGCGATATCCTGCAACATTACGAATCTTCAATTCAAAGTCTGCACCTGCCCAGAAGTCGAATGGGTTAATCGGAGTTTCACCGGGAAACTGTGGTTGCATCATATCCATGATCTTATCAAAGATCTTCTTACCATACTCATAGAAGAATACTTTCCCATTGTTCTGGGGGTTAGTTGGATCGTTTACTACTAAGATGTTTGACACATAGTGTAGTCTACGTTTCTGCCTACGAGCAGTTTCTTTATCGTCTTCGATACCCGAATTCCACAAACGTGAATTCAGTTCGGACACAGGATCCTTCTGACCAATGGTAGTGAGAGACTTCTCAATATACCACTGACCTGCCGGGCCTTTGAATCCGTGATCCCAATATCGTTCCCAAGGCATATCTGCCCCTTCCATTGCAGGGAGGAAACGAATCACAGCGTAACCATTGCCGTTATCATCAACGGTAGGTTTCCACTTGCGATCATCATCGTACTTATTGGTTTTGGTTGTTTGACCTGACGCTTCTTGCGCGGCAGTTACTAGTTTGCTCATATCGGTTGATCGAGACTTTAGGTTTGCAAAAGACATATTATTTTCTCCAGTATATGCATTGTATTACAGTTGTGTTACACAGCGTATTTTCACTTTGTACTTTATTGTACCATAGTATTGTAACCTATTTATACACATAAGTCAAGTGTTATTTAAACATCTAGTGAATTAGTTTTCTCTAGAAAGTTCAAACTCATTGCCTCACTTTCAAGGCAGTCAATGATAGAGGTAGTCAAATACTTCTTAACGTCCTCTACTTCCATGTTATTCTTATCGCACATATGCACAATAGAATCCATGTAATTAAGTCCAGAGTTCCTCACCGTCCTCTCCACCATCTTCGAGAACTTCTTCTTGTTCATAAAGTTGTCTGGGGTCTGGGGTGTAGTTGTCTGTACTGTAAATTCTGTCATCGTCATGTTTCATTTCCTCGGTGTAAACACCAACATCTTTATAATAATGACCTACAGTCCTCTTAGGTCTTCCACACGGAAAGTATGCCATTGTCGTAACGACAGTCTTCATCCTTCCTTCACGATGTCTTCCGTATCTCATGTCTAACCATATGCTAGACTCTAGGAACTTCTTCAGGTTACCAAGGTAGACTTCAAGTATCTGATACTCGTGTCTCTCTTTAGTATCCTTGGACAGTCTCTTTGCTTTCATTGAGGTAAGTTCTGACTGGATCTCCTTGACCCATACTCGAACCTTCTTCCAATGGATAGGACTATCCTCGTCTTGTTCCAATAACAAGGGATGGACGCTCTTGGAACCATCATGTCCTCGTGCTTCACGCGCCTTGGCAAGTCTTTCGACTGCCGCGAGACGTTGCTCTTCGGACATGGGTTTCCGTTTGCGCTTTACGCTTGCCATGCTTCACACCGATATTCGACAAGGTTCTCGGTTCGCAGTGAACGCCATTCAGCAACTTCAAGGTCATACAGCACAACTAGTGCAACAGACTCTTTACGTTCCTTACCTGCTTCGGGGATCTTATCTTCGGGGATCAAGTCAGTCTTCAGGGTGGCAATCATATTGCGCGTGTCACCGTTAACCTTCCTGAACTGTAAGTGTGTCACACCATCGCGTAACGCACCAACAAGACCATTCTTTATAACTTGAAGATGGTCTGCTTTCTCTTCGATGTTAATTTCTTCAGGAGTTTCTGGCATTGTCAATTCTTGCAACTTCGTCTTCATCATCTTTTACTTCCTCAAATTCGGCATCATCGGCACCATCGCCTTTTGCCTGTTCATGTAATTCTTTAACCCACTCATCACCTTCATCAAAGTAAACGATAAGTCGCTCGTTCGCCATGATCAGATCTTCGATCTGTTTCAATTCATCTTCTTTAGCACCATCTTTAACACGTTCTTGAACGTAGACGATGTTGTTCACATAAGTTTCTTTCAGAACGCCCTTTGCTACTTCGACATCTGCTTTCCACTGTTTTTCTGTATAGGCCATAACGGATCTTCTCCTTCAATTGATTTAATTTCTTGTTCAAATAACACATTCAGTCTCATCATTCTTCTTCTACTTTGTTGCGCAGTCTGCGCTGATCTAAGTTGCAAATGTCTGAGTCGCTTGTTCATTGGTATCCTTGTCTGTGTATTAAGTTTATATTATACCACGCTAGATTGGGGTTGTCAACACTTTCCGGCACTCATTCATTCTACGCATTGACATTCTTACTCCATATAGTTCGTCATACTTGTTTAATGACGCAGATAACCATACCAATAGGATTGCTGTGGCGATGACTTCCTTAACCGACATCTTCTTTGTGAAACCAGTCGGGTGTCTTTCTTTTAGTCCACTTAGCAAAACCTTTCTTCTCCTCTATATAGTATTTCCGGTAAGCATCAACCACATCGTCTTGCTTGCAGTGATCAGGCATACACTGAGGCATCTCTGTCTCTCGTGCCCATCGGTAATCAGTACCGTCTGGTACGATAGGTGAGAACCATAACATACCACCTAGATCTTTATATGTCTTGTGTACACGTCCATAACGATGTTCGTACTCCTTCGCGGTTGCTTGGAAGTGCTTGTATAACCATCGGTAGTTTTCGTTATTCTCTCGTGCCCAGATAGCAGACGGATGATTCTTATGGGCAACCTTATATAGCAGTCGTTCTTTGGCGGCACCTTTTACTACATAGTGATCGACCATACGCTTGCCAGACTTGGATAGACGTTTCTCTGGAGTACCCATTAATACACGGTGAGCAGTAGAAAGTAGTTGACCATATTCGGTCACCATTTTGACAACGTGCTTATCACACATCATCTGTGCGGCAACAACAGGATCATTATCTAATCTAAATATATTCATTGGTCACTATCCTTTAGTGGTGGGTATTCGGCATACACAAGTTTGCCTTGCTTCTTTGCTTCACGCTTGCGATCAAGAAATACCTTTGCCTTGTTGTACTTGCGTTGGAACTTAGCAACAGGGTTGCGTGGTTTACTCACTGCTCGTCTCTCCCTTTAATCTCTACCCACAAGATAAACACGCCAAACAGGATGAGGAGGGATAACCCCTCACCGAATGTTAGTGATGCGATAAAGTCAATCATTTTGTCACACACCCATAGTAAGTCTTACCCCACATACGGTATGCTTTCTGTGTCTTACAGTCATAGACTTCACGAAGTCTTCCAGTAGCACCGATCTTAACTTTGCTCTGTCGAGTGATAACACCATCTTTGAGCATCATGCGTAGTATCAGATCGTAAGAGATAAACTTCTCACCGATCATAAGTGAAGCGACATCGTATTTCTTGGCAGACAGAGATACTTCTTTGTCAACCATAGGAGTCTCACCTAGAACACATTCGACACGAAGTGCCGCCATATCAAGACCACCGAAAGCGAGAGTGAATCCCCCTGCGGCACCAGTTGTTGCTTGAGCAGTATAATTATTAAACATATTTATTTCACCTGTATCATATAAGAAGGTTTAGTTGGATCAAGAATCAGATCAGCATTGGTCACTTCGTACTCTTTGGCAAAGCGCATCCATACTTGATCAGTGTTAGGTTCAGTTTGGTAAAGGAAAGAGAAGATGTTGTCAGTCTCTTGTGAGGTGTTGGTCGCGTCAACGACAATCATATCAACGTCATCGTTATCATACCAATCTAACTTAGAAGTAAACGCATCTGCAACACGATTGAAGTAGAACACGTTAGTATCAATTGTCTTGGCATAGTTGAATATTCTGTCTTTCATAATCATCTTCTCTTTATCACTGAATAGGGTACTATTATACCACCATTCTATGTACCGCGCAACCCCTTTCTTAGACTATTATCATATAACATGACACTTTCTTATAACCTTTTCGAATAAGGTGTTATAGAACCCAGTCATATTCATAGGTGATTCAGTGTATACGCAAGCATACAGTCCTCGTGGACTCATTGAAATGTTCTCAGTAGACTTATGTAAGGTAGATCCTCTTATGGCAATAATATCCCCTGCTTTTGGATAGACCGTTACCCACTCACCATCGTCTTCGTTCTGTAATGACAAGGTTCCGTTCCAAGGAGTAAAGTCGTCTAGTACAACACTGAGATTGACTGTATGTATAGACCCATCGATGTTCGTGCCATACTGGTTATCAAAGTGTGCTTCGAAGGTCATACCATCATGTGGCAACTTGTATACTACTTGATCGTTGAATAGATATGTTTTGGAACCAAGAATACTCTCTGCAACTGACCTCATGGCATCTGAAGTATAAAACTCCATCAAGTCACCGTTGAATCTACCTGCACATGATATTCCGTCCCACTTAGAGAACTCACGACTTTTGTGTCGCATAGGTAATGCGTTTTCTTTGATAGCATCAATCTGTGATTTCGGTATCACTTCAGATATCAGTTCCCAACCTCTTAGTTGGTAGTTATTCGCTAGTTGGTACTTTTTCGCCATCATAATAGAAACTCTCACCACATCCGCATTCCCCTGTCACATTGGGGTTGACGAATTGAAATCCTTCACTGAATCCTTCGACTACATATTCTAACCGTGTTCCAGTCATAAATAACATACTCTTGGGGTCTATCACTAGGGACACTTCCTCTAGTGGAACAATAACATCATCATGCTTTCTTGCGTATGAGTACTCCATATGATATGCGTACCCACTACAACCTGCACCTTTAACTTCTAACCTAATACCATTACAGTCAGGACGCGAGACTAATCTCTGTCGTAAAACGACTAATGCATCTGGTGTTACGGTGATCACAGTCCTAACAGACCCCAACCGTGATTGGCAATGGCATTAAGGATGATTGCGACACAGGTTGCCATATGGGTAAACCACCACACGGTACGGACACCTGCAATCGTGTTTGCTTGCTTGTCCGTCTCACCAACTTTCTCACCTAGACTCTTTGCCCAGATTCTCCACCATTTGCTCAAGTTCTTTTACTCTCTCTTCTAATTGATTAATATATTCTTCTACTATCTCTCTTTCGCAGAGAGTCTTACAACAAATAGATATGTGTTGCTTGGCACGAACTGCTAGTGGTTGGGTACCACGTCTCATCCCATCCATCCTACTACAATATTAATCATAAACAAATACGCACACAATAGGTTGCTACCCACAATGATCGTTCTGATCAATGCAATCTTATCGTCTTGCCCATAGGTCTGTTCATCGGAGAATGACCCAAGTGCGTGTTTCCAAATTGTCCATTTGGATTGTTTGTTGTCCCAGTTCTTCACTGATTGTATCTACTCCGTTAGAAGTGATCGACCACGGAGTTGTTCCGTGATAATCTTGTTCATATAGAAGAAGTTCGGATCGTCTTGATATACTATCTGGAACTCATCTAAGATCTGTTTGTTCGTATACCCACTATATAACATAGGATCTACAAACTCCTGTACCTGCTGTATTACGCTACCTATTGCACTCATGTTAATTCTCCACTTATTTATACCATTATATAGTATTTTTGGAACTTTGTCAAGGTATAAATAAAGGTAAACGCAAAATAAAGGTATAAATATGAGTGACGAGATCTTTGACTTTGGATTTACCATTGTAGATGAGGACGAACTAGAGGCAGTACAAAGTGCCGTTGCTAGTGCCAGTGCTACCTCTGACGAAGTGGATACATACAAAGAACGACTAGACAAGTTGTACAATGGCATCCAACCATTGCTGAACAACTTAAAACAGAATCCTGAGAAGGATTATATCCTGTGGCCAAAACGACTAGAGAAGATCGAACTATTCGAGACTCACATACAAAAGATTTATAAAGGATAAACCATGCAATATAGAGCAGTGAATGAACTTCTTCAGAAGGGTAAAAGGTCGGCAGGATCATCTGTTGGGAATTATATCCATAAGAAAGATAAGCAGAACCAATGGGGTAAGTTAAACTACATCATAGATGCAGAAGTGCGTACCAATGATCTAGTTACACGATGGAAGGATGCCGACTCTCATACTGTTAATGATGTGTTCAACTACTGCCCTATGGTACTTAACTATCTTTCGTTGAAGGGATTCAATAAGGTGTTGTTTGTTGGTCACTTCAATGCGGCACAAGCATCTTGGACATATCCTCGTAAGTCTGATCGTAACCTACATCCAACTCCAACGTTCAAGTCTGCCGATACTACTATGGTAGATCCTAACATCTGGATTCAGTTTCTTCCTATTGTCAAGATGGCAATGGGTTACAGAGACTTCCAAATGCATACTGCCAAACCACCAGAGTCTAGGTTCACTCAGTTGATGCACTCGTTATATAAACGATACGAGATTGATCTTGTTCCTGCATCCGAGCAATACAAGCACGGTGGTAATGTTACTATAACACCCCCACATAATACAATGTATGATGCGGTTGTGTTTGCAGGTGTACCTAAGACTGGAGAAGACGAGGGATTCACCGAACATCACATTCGATCTACGTTCTCGCCAATATGTTGTGAAGGATTTGAGATCATTGATATTAACTATCAGGACAAAGACCACGACAAATACATTGGTGGTGTCCGTGAGAATAATTCTGATTGGTTGAACGAGGTGTTTGTTAGTCGGACTATCTGGGATGATAGATTCAGAGAAGAGTCTGAGGCAGACAGGAACATAGAATACTCTATACTAGATACTATGATTGACTGCCACAAAACTCCCGGAGGTATTACTTACCCATCGGGATATGACTTCGAGTAATTATCGAGTCTTCTTCTTTGTCTCACTGGCAATCCACTTACGCGCTTTGGAGTTGTCTGGTGCTTTCTTTGCCCAGACACCAACGCCTTTGTATGCCGCCATTGTTTCTTTCTCGTAGTCTTTACCGTCTGAGTTATCTACGATAAAGGTTTTGCTTCGCCCGAATGCGGTCTGAAACTTACCAATATTGTCTTGCACTGCTTGCCACATTGGTTCTAACATCTTCTTACCGATAGTACGTTTTCGTGCTTGGTCACGACCTACGGCAGTATCTAAGTTAGTGTTGACTATGATGATCGCACAATCATAACCCAACTTCTCTAGTTCTTTGCGTTGCTTGTTTAACTTGTCAAAGTCTTTACCAGTACCATCAATAACAATACCCAACCGACCTTTAAGATAGATCTCTTTCTTCTTGGCAGTAATCTCTGTTGCCTTACCACGAAGTTCCTGACCCTTGACCGAGAAGATCTCTTCGGGTGACATCTCCATTCCTGCTTTCTTCATAGAGTTCTCGAACGCGTCATCGGAGTTGATGACACGGAATCCGAAAGATCCAAGACCAGTCTTACCTGCTATGAATGACTTACCCGAACCGGGCCCACCTGCTAGGAATACTGCTTTAAAGATGGCAGGATCATTGACCCCTTCTTGTAACTCTACTTGTTCGGTGAATGTCTTAAACTTCTGCATGGGTGACCTGTATGTAATGGTTTGTAATATACGTTTATTTATACAAATGCGGCAATTAAGAATGCAAGTCCACACCAAATAAGTACGTTAGGGTATATTCTCCAACACGAAACGAAGTCACTCAATGTGTCTCCTATGAAGTTGCTTAACTTACCCAATACTACTACTAGATCTTCTTTACTTGGCATACTATCTCTCCTTTACTATTACGGTTACGTTCTTACCTACTGGCACTTGCAGTCTATCATGTTTGTGATACAAGTAAAACTTAACGTGCTTGAACTCTTTAAAGAGTCCAGTCCATACTGGTCTCCAGTTGTTGGCAATCCTATAGGTGTTCTGTTCACTACGATCTGATTCTAACAATAGGTCTGTATAAGATCTGAGGTTAGTATCGAACATAGCATCAAAACCATAGATGTGTACTTCTGTTGCGCCCTTAACACGACAAGCATAGTCGATTGCCATATGTCCACAGGAATAGTTAGTGGATGCCTGTCCTGCGTCTTGTCCTTCCAATTGTGCATACTGAGGTATGTGTGTATGCATTGCTTTGATCTTCTGAGCATACTTGAGATAGAACGCAGGGTTCATCTCCATCCAATGTCTGGGACGCATACCAAGAACCCAATCATACATATCGAGTTTGATGTGACCCTGTGCTAGTGCCAACATCATCTTGTAATCTACCATGCAGGTTGCATAGACTTCACTGTTGGGTATTTCGAAGGGAGGCATATTACATATCAGTAACCTACCATCTTGCCCACGTTCAAACATATGGGCATTGTCCCCATTACCAAGTACATTCCATCTCATAATCTATCCTAAAAGTCTAATCCAAATGATTCTTTCAATTGTGTGTACTGTCCATCTTCGCTAGGGTGACCGTAATGTTCTGCCAACTTTGCGCGATTGATAATATGTTCTTCTTCGATATCTTCTTTACTCTGACCAAAGTATGCAACCGCATAGTGGTCGCGGATCATAATATCATTGACGGTCATCTCCGAATCAGTCGTTGGATCGTAGACAACAAACTCTCCGAGGATACGTCCGTACTTTCCCTTTCCGTCCTTTCGAGTACGGATCTTGCATCGCTCCCCAAGTTTTCCTTCAAGGAACTTTGATGCAATCTTCCCAAAGACTTTCTCGACCAGATCTCTTGTACGCGACTCAGGAGTATCGATACCATATAGACGAATCCGCTGATTAGCATACACGATACCGAAACCAAGATCAAGGTCAACGTCCACAGTATCGCCATCAACCACTCTAACAATTTTTGCACTATATTCATACATATTCTTCGAACCTTATTATTTATTCTCTGTATGTATGTATATGATTTGTTAATCGAAGGTGTAACGAAGTTCTGTTTCAACTCCGTGCTTCCACTGACCTGCATCTAACTTAGTACTCTCTACCTTACCTTTCAAAGTAAAGTTTGATCCACCTAAGTTCTTGAACTTATAACCTGCTTCGGTGGATACACCATTGGTCATCTTACCGCCTTCAAAGTATATATTCTTCCATGTATTACCCAACCGTATGTGGTTGACAGCATCGTTTGTAAAATAAGACACTGCATAAGAGTCACTAGTGACCTTTGCTTTACTCTTAAATTCAACATAAGGTGCTGATACTGCATGACATCCTACTAATAACAATGATGCAAATACAAGCGTTTTCATCTTTCGGTTTCCTCTATTGGTTGCTCTTCGGGTTTAGGTTCTTCTTCAAAGTCATTGATGGTACGGTAATACACGATAACTTCCTTCATCTGATTAACATAACGTTTGATCTCTTGCATATTATAACTCATTAACTCGTAATCGTCAACTGTTATTGCAACAAAAACTAAAGTTCCTGCACGTTTCTCTATATCGATCATAAACTCTTCGACATTCTTCTCAGACACAACAAAGAACTCAGGGTCTTTTAGATCAATAGCACGAGGCATCACAGGGTGCGTGATAGGTATCTTTACTTCTATGGTACGAATCTCAACTACAGGGGGTGGTATGTCATCAGCAAAGAAGTTGCCTAATGTAGTACACCCACTACTCGTCAAGACTATCAATGAAAGTAGAATCGTTCTCAATCGAATCGAATACATTTTTTGTCCCCCTATTAATTCTAGTCGTTATTAGTCCCGGTTTGGCCGCGGCAAGTTTAGTTAGATTATGACGTTTGAATATGTCGAGGTATCTTGCTTGTTCTGCTTCGATCTCTGCATTCTTTGCGCTCATTACATTGAGTGCTTCGGTTGTCTTAATGAAGTTTGCTTGTAGTGCTTCGAGAGTTTTGATCTGTTCTTGTTGACGGATCTCTTGTGCGGCAATCACTGCCGCTTGTTGTTTCATCTCCCCTAGAAGGGGTTTATGCACTTGCGTGTAAAACAGGTAACCTGTAATACTCATAGCAAGGATGACTCCTGCAAATAGTTTACTCAACATCGTGCCAGTTCTCCTTTACATAGTGTAAGTAACTCAGTTCATGTGGTTTAGGTTTGCCGCCACAATCAACTATCTTAGTACCCACTGGCAGTCGTTTGGGAAAGTCCCATTGACCAAATATCTTCTTACCTAAGTGGAATTTTAAATTCATCTTTAACTTGGGGAATGACTCATCGATATAGAATACATCACTGTCGTTCAACTGGTGACCTGTCCATACTTGGTCTCCCCCATCGTAACCGTACAAAGACTCCTTGTTCTTTTCAAACTTCTCCCATATATCTACCATCCTACCGTGCTTCATAACCATCATAGAAGAACTGTACTTGTTGTCCTTCCACATGATCGCATCCGATACGACTGATATCTTTCTACCAAACGTTAACTCAATAATACAGTTGGTGATCTCTTCATCAAAGTTCTTAATTAGAACTGTGTCTATGTCCAAGTATACGCTGATACCTTTGGGCATATCCTTGCTATAGAGATACATCTTATTCCACCAACCTTTACCATCACCGAAGGGTGGGGCAATAGGAATGGCAATGTCAGAGATCTCGTTTGGTCGGTCTGTTATACAGTATGAAGTTACATTGAAGTTAGATAGTTTCTCAAACTGAGTTATTATCTTACGCGCATAGTCCATAGGATAAGCGTCTGTACATACTGTTATAAAGTTAATCTTTTGCTTGCTCATGCCGCTACCACCTTAACATCTCTCCCTGCCACATAGGTATGTTTTGCTTCCAACCCTTTCTTGTTTTGAATAGTAGAGAAAGTATCGTCAACCTCAACCACCCAAGGGTAATACTCTTCTAAGTATGGGAAGTTAAACGTGTTAAGAAAGATATCGGTTGGTCTAGAAATGACACTCATTAGAAAGTCTTCTGCCGCAGATGCTTTGATGATATATGCGTGTGCCCCTTTAAAGTACTTTGCTTGGGACAATGGTTGTGCCCCGAATCCAGTAGGAGTCTCGAACGTACCGTAAGACGGTCTACCAAGAGTAATACACTTATTGAATGCGAAGTTCTTGGGTATGCCATCTTTGAATATTGCATCATGCTCAAGAATCATAATGTCTTCACGCGTCTCATTGCACATCTTCCATAACTCACGGTGGGATAGGAAACACGCTAATGCGTTCTCTACCCTCGACCATCCACCAGAGAATGCTTCTATGTCTAGGTTTGCTAATGTTACCCTATGTTCGAACCCCTCTGTGCGAGGGGTAATAGCAGGAAACTTCTCTACCTCAATGCCGTACCTTTTGGCACTAGCAATACAAGTATCTGCCGCTTCTTGCGATAATGCATTATCCAGTATTGTTATGACGTATGCTTTCACGCATCCACAACCATCTTAATAAACTCTTGTGCAATGATGCCACACTTGACACCTTCTAATTCTACTGGCATTGCTTCAGACCATTTGAGATAGCATACATCACCAGACTTAACATCTGTGACATCTGGGCCAACTGCTAATACCAATGCAGGTTTGTTACCTGTAGATAGATCACCACTGAGGATAATACCACCTGCGGTTTGTGTCTCACCTGCTTCTTTACGTTCTGTGACTAATACATTATCACCTAATACTCTTTCGCTCATTTCATTCACCTAGTTGTTGTGGATTCAGTTCCACTGATTGTTGTGTAATATGGGTATGCTTGTCGTAAGAAAGGAAACAATTCCTTACACATGAATGCGTCATTTGGCCACATACCGTATTCTTCTGCACCTTGGAGTAAATTCTTTGCTCCTGTTGGTGTTATATAGTAGGCACTGTTACCTGCCAATCCTTGGGGTACTGGATTCTCTCCAGATTCATTGACTGTGGATACAGGATTGATTCCTTCTCCGTACTCAACTTGTTTGGCATGATAGGTACCTGCACGTCTGGTTGCACCACGAGGATCGTTAAGACCAATCACTAATGCTTGATCAGGATCAGGTGCAAGGTTACCAAGGCGCACCCCCCTACGGCACGTTCGTTCGCACCAGTAATGGTCTATCTTTCTTTTGACTACTGCGTCTGCTTCGAATATGACAATAGGTTCATCTAGATCAACACACTTCTGCCATGCTTTCATATGACTCAGCGAACAGGCAATCTTCTTGCTGTACTCCTTTGCCTGATAGACGAACTTGAATACTCCTGTTTCCATACAGAGACCATCCTGAGTCGCAAGCATTGGCCAAGTCCATCGGAACTTAGGGAATGCCTTACGGTCATCTTTAATAGTTAGGGGTGTGGTTGCAGGTAACCAATGTAACTCCAAAGGTGATTCTGTCTTCTCAATACTACTTGTTAGTGGTTCGTATGATTGATCCACTAACGCAATTACAAATGCTTTCATATTCTTTTACATAGCAGTACGCGACTGCTTCCTATCTTAGCGTCAACGAAGAATTCGCTGACTAGTTTAAACCCATGTGGTTCTGTCATTGCAAGGAACTCATCCTTACTTATCATTAACGGATCCATCGCAGTTGAGTGGTTGTTCCCACCAGTCATTAGTTCCACTGCCAATATACCATCGGGTGCCACTTGGTTAGTCCAAGTCTCAACACACTTCTCTGGATACATAGCATGATCAAACGAATTCGAATATACAATCTCCCACTTACCTATCCAATGTTCGTTGGGTTCCTGCATATCCCAAGTGACCATATCTTTGAAATCTTCGGCAGTAGGTGATATGTCCGTGCCCATGATCTTTGTATCTAGTCCATAGTATTCTCGAAAGTATTCAATCTCAGTACCATTCCTTGCACCATGACATAATATACTAGATGCAACTGGATACCTATATTGAATTCTTTCGGCAGTCTGCTTTCTCATCCAAACATACTTTATCTTTCTAACGTTGGCGGCAACCTGTTCTGCTTCGTACTCTTCGTAGTCTTTATACTGCCATTGCTTCATATCTTTCTCATCAATTCTTCGACATTCTCCCCCTGATCAGGCAGTAATGTCTTTAGGAAGAAGTGTATGAAGTGACACTCATCAACCTTTGTGTTTGCGCCATACAGACCATTCCATACATGATCCATATGCTTCACAGGCACGTTATATTTCTTTAGGAAGAAGTTTAGTAACGTCTGGTCAGTAGACCACTTCCATGCCGCAAGACCATCAACAAAGTCCTTGAACTCCATACGAGTCAGAAACTCTTTTGCAGTCTGCCCTTGTAGATAGGGTTTGAATAACTGGCAGTTCAACAAGATCATACCCATGTTGGCAAACTCATAACCATTAGCACTTGGTTTGAAATCAATACCAGTATCGTGGATGGGTTTGTATTGCATACGAGAGTAGTTCAAGATCTTAGTCTTGTACTGATCAGTCAACGGCATTTCACGCTCAAATACACAACCAAATGCATCTTCTGTAGACATATCATCAAAGATGTTCGGTGCGTCTGGTCTGATATAGATATCACTGTCAACAATAGCAATCTGATCGTAGTTGTCTAGTTCGTCAAATGCATTCTCTTTCTCATAGATAGGAAGGTAACCACCGTGCTTCATATACGAATCGGTGCTTCGATTACCAGAGAAAGGATCAGGTTTGATTCTTAACTTGGGGGTGCGCAGTACATAGTGTTCTATGTCATGCTTCTCGCAATAGTCTGCAACACTCTGAATACAATGTGAGTAGAGTTTACTCTTGTATTGTTCGCCTAGACATACCTGATAGATCAGTCGTTTCATTTAATGTATCTTCTCAATTTGATAGTCAAAGGGTTCGACTGTCTTAATCTCTAACATATTACCATCTGACTTAATACCAATGACGTGTTTGGCAGTTGCTTTCTTAATCTTCTTCATGTTGTATACTCGCTTGGTAATCTTGGTCTCGAAGTCTTTGACCTCTTTGTACCAGATAGTCAGAACGTATACCTCAAGGAATACATCCTTGATCCACTTCTTTATCTTATTCATACTCCACCATTCCTATAATCTTCCAGACTGAAATCTGTACCGATCATTTTTTGTGTTGCTCTATTATTATTAGTATACACTAAAGTTTCGGGATCGTCAAGTAAAAAGTCACAATCTCCGCAATAATCTGTATACTCACCAGTTCGATGAGACTCGCGCAAAGCAGAGTACTCTGGGCCACGGATGATCTCTTCGATTGTATTGTGAGAGGTATGACCCATGACTGCCTCTTCGTCTCGTCCAAGTACCTGACAACAAGGATGAACTGCACCCCTGCCACCGTCAATACCACCTGCACGGATTACAACATCTGGAGAGAAGGGTCTTCCACAAGTCTTAGTTGTACCCTCTCTTTTGTTATCTCCTATGTCATATGCCCCAGACCAGTTGTGCATCTTCCAGATCTCAGTCTTACAACCAAGTTCTTCTACTAATGCTTTGTACTCGTCTAGTTCTGCATCGATGTTGGCATTGTCTGTGATTAGATGATATGTCTCTACCACACAGGTACTACCTGTCTCTTTGACGTATGCCATCATCTCTTCGATGTTCTTCTTGATAATATGGTAGGATGATCCACGCGTGTTGTTCATCCACTCTTGATACTTCTCTGGGTTAGATCCTACGAATGAGAACCTAAAGAAGTCTAGACCTGCATCCACGCAGTCTTTCATAAACTGACCATGCATCTTGAAACCATTAGAGAAGATGACTGCTTGACAATCATACTTCTTAACTAATGCAATGTACATAGGGAGGTTACGGTTAAGGGTTGCTTCACCTGATCCGTCTAGGTTGACTACTCGCATACCATGTTGCTTACAGTCCCGAAGGTTATCTTCGAACTCCATAAGGTTCATCTTTGCAAGGAATCCTTTATGTCTACCACCGACACGTTTATCTTGAGGACACATAGTACAGTCAAAGTTACACGCTCCGTTAACTTCGATTACTGCTCTATCAATCTTTATGTCACCCATCTTTATTCTCCAGTATGTGTGGTGCTATCTCTGCTAAATCTTCTAAGTACATATCCCAAGGGTAATGACGTAGACAAGAGGATGCCATTCTTCGTATCTCTTTTATATCATCTCTCTTGTACTTACCACTAGGAGTCTGTAACTCTTTCAAGAACTCTGCGGTACGCTTTAGTGCTTGGTATCTTTCATCGGGCATTGTCATAATAATATTTCTCATCTTTCTTTTCGAAGTGTCTTGCTTTATGTTTACTTGCACCTAGTAGGTCTTTCATGTCATCTAACCATGACCATATATTCCTACCTTTATCATAGGTTGTTGTAATGGCATGGGGTGTATGATACTTAGTGATACCCTCTCTACTTATAATTAACATAGGTCTATATAAGTTACGAGCAATGTAATGCCACATTCCATCATAGCATACGATCTGTCTACAGGTTGATATGTGATACAGTGCTTCTCTCACTGGTGTCCTATAAGTCAACTCTACTACATATAATCCTGCCGCAGACAACTGTCTTATTATAACATCCCATTCATCGTTTGTCAACTCTTTTTTCCATGTTCTTGGAGTTTCTGCATTAAACGTTGGTCTCCAGATAACTACTTTACGTTTGTCGATATCCCTGAACGCATCTTGTCTGAATCCCCAATCATTACATGGTATGTCAGATCCTTCCTTATCATCATACCTACCATTCTGAAACCAGAACCTTGCTTTGTTCTTACGTTGGATCGCGGCAATACGCTTACTACCATCTGCCTCTTCTACTACATCATCTCCGAACTTCCAATCTCTGTAGCGACTGTATGCTTCGTAGACGTGCTTGATCGTTACATCATCTTGTCTGTTATAGAACGAATGCAGATAGTCACACCGTTCGATGATCGTCTCTGGATCCTCGAAATGATGGTTGTGACTCTCATCATGTTCCCAATGAAACTCTAACTCGACCTTTGTGCCAGTCTCATAGGCATGGTTATGGGCACAATTAAGTGCCCACATAAAATCACCTACTCCGGGAGTACCACGCCATGATATAATCTCCACCTTACTTCTTCGTACCCATTGCTTCCTTCGCATAGAATGCGGCAACTATCGCGGCAACTGATACAAAGTATGTGGGTGCCATTGAACCTAATGTACTCGTTGCTTCGGACAAACCTGCAAGAGATGCAAGCACAACTGCGAACGGATACAACAACATACCGTAGAGAGCAAACCATGCCATCTTACGTTGTGCATCACGCATTGCATCTGCGTCTTCTAATTCCTTACGTTTAAACTCTAGGTGCATAGAGAGTTCTGTCTCAGTGATATGTCCATCACCGTCAACGTCTGCACCCATCATCGAACCGTCCGAGTCTACTGTTAATACTTTCTTATCTGCCATTTTATTCTTCCCTTATTCCTGTTGAATGAACGTCACTTCCCATCATGTTCCAGTTGAATCCTATAACGATCTTCTCACCTTCATATACATACGGACTCTTGTGTGGTAACATACCGGGAAATAATACGACTTCTCCTTCCGAGGGTTGGATATCCGACCCCATTAGTTTTGTGCCATTACGAGGTTCGTCTAGTACTAGTGATATAACACCAGACATATTACATCCTTCGTGTGTGTGATAATCAAAGTCTGCACCGTTACGGTACTCTGCGAACCAACAGTTCTGCATTTCCCAATCCGAGCATCTCCACCCTGACATATAATCTTCTACGCACTCATTCACCATCTCGTGAACTTGTTTCCGATACAACTCCTCTCCACCATTCAGATCTACCTTATAATCAGAGGCACTCATCTTGGCATACTTGGTTTCGTTATCTGCTTTGATCATCTCGATTGCCATTAACACTTCGTTTTGCAATCTGTCAAAGTCTTTAATCTTATACTTCTTTATATAATCAAACATATTAAAATACCTTTACTCCGTACTTCTGTTCCCATAGGTGTGCATCATGTTCATCGTTAACCATCGGTCTTCCACGAATGTTTAGACTAGTATTTAGTAACATAGGAACTCCTGTCCTCTCATAGTATTCTTCGATGACTTTACGGAAGACTGACTTGCAATCCCTCTTGACTATCTGCACACGAGCAGTACCATCAACGTGGGTGACTGAATCATAGTCGTGTTTGGCAATCGAGGTGTATTGCATATATTCATTCATAGGGCCAGAGAAGTACTCATCTGCATACTCCTCTAGGATAGCAGGGGCGAATGGACGGTACTTCTGTCTGCGTTTTATATCGTTTACTGTGTCCTTTACGTCATAGCGCACGTCTGCTATCAAAGATCTATTACCTAACGCTCTTGGGCCAAACTCTGCTTTACCGTTCGCCAGACCGCATACTTTAGCGTCTAACAGGTGATCGACTACTAGACGAGGGTTAACCTCTCTTATTATGTTGTAACCACAATATGGTGACCAAGTTAATCGATCTCCTCCAGTTTCCTCTGCCCACTGCAATGCCGCACAACCCAGAGACGATCCTGCATCTGTGGGTGAGATAGCAATATGTACCTCATCGAATATCTTGTGTATTAATGTATTGATAACAACATTCTGTGCGCAACCGCCACCGTAGACAACTTTGGATCCCCACTGTCTTGCGAGTGTCATTACTGTCATTATGCCATACTTAGCAAACTCTTGGATACCTGCCGCAAAGTCTTCTCTGCCATTGACTGCAAGGAACTTAGTCAGTTCGTTTCTCATTGCAGTTCTCCAGTCCATACGTCTTATGACTTCGGCATCTGATTTATGTTCTGGGAAGTCTCGAATACTGTTCCACCAACCGATAAGGTATTTTACCATATCTGGGGGTGCGGTGCCATAGGAACTTAGTCCCATAACAACATACTCATCTTCAAGTGGACGTAAACCCAACAGATCTGTGGCAGTAGTGTAGACTAATCCTACAGACTTAGGGTTATCCCATTTGTGTAGTAACTCAAACTTGTGGTTGTATATGGTAGCACACTGACCTTCTCCTACTCCATCAATAGAAACCATTACGGTATCTTTGGTAGATTCCCACGGACGTGTGTAGAATGCCATAGCACAATGCGACTTGTGATGGTTGTGGTAGTTTATTGATTGTAATGCTTTTCCGTGATGGGAGGTGTTTCTTTTGTGGATAAAACCACTGGGTGATATTCTATCACCTTCGTAGAATGAAAGCGAGTCATCCCATCGAACCTCTTTCCAGAGATCTTCGTGGATTTTCTTGTCGTTCTTCTTCTTGGAATAGCGTTCGGAGTGGGACGCATAGGTCACCACTCCTTTGTCTATTATTGATAGTGCAGAGTCATGGAAGTCTTCACTAAAACCAACGTATCTCATATTATATTCTCATGGGTTGTCTATGAGAGTATATATGCTTTAGATACCTGTTATGTATTCGTAGATGTCTTTCCAGTTCTTGGCAAGTTTGATAGTCTCGTGGTGCATATTGAAACTATGTTCCATCAGTATAGAGTCTAGTCCTAACTCAACACCTAACTCAGCATTCTTAACCTTGTCTTCTACCCAGATATATCCAGAGTCTCTGTAAGGTTCTAGTGCTTCGTCCTTGTCATCACCACATCCAAGAATGATAAACTTCTCGAACAGGGTCTCACCGAACAACTTCTCTAGGTTCATAATCCTCAACTTCTGTGCATTGAGTTGATTACTCTGACTAGTGATCGCGTGGAATACATATCCATGCTCTTCGTGCAACTTCTTCATGTAATGCATTGCGTCTCTAAGAGGAGGTAGGAACCCCATCATAGCACTCTCGTTGAACATTCTTACTAGGAACTTACCTTCAGGATATGATAAACCATATGTCTCTGATATGTCGTAGCAGTGTTCTTTTTTAATCACCTGTCCTTGTTCGGACATCCAAACATGGAAAGCGTATGCCCAGTTAAGGACTACGCCATCAATGTCTGTTAATATTATTTTCTCATCGTTATACATAATTCTCTCTTTTCTTGTAACCAACTGGGTAGTAATCTCTCAACTCCCAGAACCATTTTGCCAAAATATGGAACTCACCTTCTGAGATGAACTCCACTCCGTCATTGAATCTAACATATCTAGGTGTATGTTCCATTATGCGTTTGCCTCCAACCAATCAATAGTGTCGTGAACTTCTTTGAGTACTTCGGGGTACTTAGTGGCAAGTGATACCATCATTGAACTGAGGTAACCCAACATATAGTTGGCACCACCATCAGATTCGTGGTTGGCAGAAGAACCGCCAGTTGCTTTGATTTTGGCAATCATCTTCTCAACAGTTTGTGCTTCATTCATAATCATTTCTCTCTCTTAACTCAATTTATACAACCATTATACCCTACTATTGTTTTCAAGTCAAGTGTTTTCGAGAATTAATTTCAATTAAGCGTGACCAGATTACTGTTTGTAGTACTGACTGAATCGACCTTCTTCGATGTGACGTAGCATATCTAACTTCCACTCACCACCTGTGTAGTGACACATCTTGGCAGTCTCAAAGAATTCTTTCTCTGAGTTATAGTGTGGGGAGTCGTTCCACGTCTGGGGAATGGTTACTAGATCAAAGTCATGTTGCATCAACTGACCTGAGATGTAAGGTTGGTCGTTCATAATAGACATATGGTACTGTGCTTCCTCTGGTGCGAAGAACCATTCTTCCCAGTCCATGAATAACTCACGCGCACGAAGACGTGCTTCCTTAGTCCATATGACCATGCCTGTATTAAGGATGGTGATCTTGGATGGTTTGTTTGGTGCGAATACTGGCACGACAGGAATGTCGTGATATTGATACTTGGCAGAGAAGTCTGCAAAGTTCTGCTTCTTATAGTCCCAAGAGTTATATCCACCCCCAGTGGAGGTTACATAGTCACTCTCTAGGACACCAAAGACTTCTCCCTCTTCGCAGAGATCAAAGATGTCCTCGTTTGTGTTGACCATGATATCAGTATCAGCAAACAATACCTTGTCGTACTGGTCGAACATAGGGTCATAGATTACGCGTAAACATTCAAACAACAATGCAGTACTGTTATCTGATTTAACGAACTCCAGTGTATCAGCATAGTGATGATCGGCACCTATGGTTAAGGCATACTGTTCGAAAGATCTCCGAGAATGTTCTGCAACTTCTAGATACAGTTCACCTCTCTTCCTGTCCTTGATCATCCCACGTTCATCAACTTTATCATTAACTACCATGTACTGGAATATCGCGTTCTTCATATTATCTCATCAATAGTTTCTTGGATCTAGGACGCTCAGTGTCTACGTCCTTGATCCTTAATTTAGTTGCACCTGATTGGTACAACTTCTTATGTTTATCACGTTTCTTATTACTATCATCGTGGCGTGTGTACTTTGCCATGATTGGGTGTCCTTTAGATTGATTCTAATCGTACCATTAATCGTTCGGCACGGTTTGTTACTTGCTTATACCACAGACTATCTCGTCCTTCGACACCTGCGCGTTTCCAGTCATGGTCTTCTAATGCGGCACGGAAGTTCTTGAACTTACTAAGACGTGTACGTCCCATATTGAACATCATATTAACCAGTACTTGCTGTGCGGTATCCGGGAAGTCATTGAACCCGTCTCCGTATAGAGCAACACATTCTGCGATGGATAGGTCAAGGTCTGCATCGAAACATTGTGCAACACGTTCTTCGCTAATAGGTGTTCCGAGTTCCATTCCGCTTTCCGCATCCGATTCGAGTACGAGATGGCCGACTCCGAAAGTAGGGTAACCGAGGTGATCGGCATAGATTTCATACTTGACTCCTTCGTCTATCTTTAGGGTTTCGAAAATCTCTTCTCTTTGTTTACTGCTCATTTACTTTTCTCCATGTTAGTATCTTATGATATTTAGGTGTTCCGCTATTCTCGCCTAACCACGATTGGAACTCTTCGGTTTCGTCTATTAGTTCAAAAGAGGTTTGGAATTGCCAACCTGCTTCGTCATAGTATCCTTGGTGTTGTGGCATTGTCGTTAGAAGAATACCATCGTCTTTGAGACTTGCCGCTATATTAGGTAAACATATAGCAGTTGCCATCTCTACTCCGAATAAACCACACGCGGTGATCAAGTCGTACTTCTTTGGCAGAGGTGTTCTATTGATATTAAGTTCGGACACACGAGCATATCTTCCGCTTGCTCTTGATAATTCTACCATCCTATAACTAAGATCGTATCCAACCATGTCTTGTCTTCGCCATGCTTTGGCAAGAAGACCAGTACCACACGCTAAGTCTGCTTTGTCTGTTCGTTGTTCGATATCTGGTAGGGCATTCATTACCTCTGCCATCTTCTCATGTGCGCACCAACCTAGATTAAGAAGATCTTCCTCGTAGGTGTGCCAAGCGTTATAACGTCTCTTTATCAGTTCCTCGCTATAAACAGCATTACGAACAACGTTACCATCAGGATCGTAGGCAGGGTATTGCATTACGCATTACTCCGCTTGACCAACTCATTGTTGATCTTCTGCTTCATCTTAGGTATTGCACGTTCAAGTGCTTCTTCTAATACTTGAGTCGGTGTGTCCTTCATGTAGAAGTGCTGAACTGATTTCTTACCAGATCCTTTCGCACGAATCACACTACTCTCTTTAAATTTAGTTGGCATATTTACCCCTTGAGAAATTTCTTGCCGTTTGGTCTACGAGCATCTTGTTTGTCTCCAATCATTTCCTTAGTCATTATATAGTCACGAACGAAGTCCGAACGTACAATATCTTTCCAAGTAAATTCTACTACTGTGAAACCTTTCATCATCTCAAGGATATCCATGAAACGGATGATACCATTCTTGTCTCCGTCTTTAACGAAGTCAGACTGGTAGTAGTCTCCACAGAATATGATCTTACAGTTCTGACCCACACGAGTTATTATACTATCTAACTCATGGAATGTCAAGTTCTGCATTTCATCTACCACGATTACCGCATCATTGATAGTGGTACCACGGATGTGAGATGTACTAATAAACTCTATACTTCCATTCTCTGCAAGTTTCGAGTATGCTTCGCTGTCATCAAACAACTCAGCACAAATTGTTTTGTAGGGTGCGGTGTACGCATCCATCTTCTCTTCCAATGTTCCCGGAAGGAATCCGATCTCTCTTGTAGGTACGATTGACCTACACACAACAACCTGTGAATATTGATTACTTCTATCCAACACTTCTTCGAGTGCCAGATAAAGAGCAGTGAACGTCTTACCTGTTCCTGCACTACCAGACATCACAATGTGATCTCCAGACTTGTATCCTTTGAATACTTCTTCCTGTCCTGTTGTCATTGGATCTACGGTAAGCAGATCATCTATGCGTAGCAACTTAGGTTTATGCGCGAGTTTTGGTTTCATGTCTTAATAGTATTCCCTTCTCCCGAACCGTCTTTGATTCGTTGTAGTAGTTCACGGTGTCCCGACCCCGCCATACTCAGAGCAGACTTACTACCTGACACCAGACTAGGTGCCTTGGTGAACGTCCTTACTAGATGGGGGTTATCGATGAGGTATTGATCATAGTTTGCAATGGATATTACTGCTTCGGTAATCTCATCGGTATCTATGTTTCTAAAGTCATATAATGGCATAATATTTGTCCTAACTGTCCATACGACACCCCCCTTGTGAGGGGGAGTGAAGAGATATGGATCACCTTCCTATTGAGTCATTTGCAGAGTATCTGCAATAGTTTGATTTAAAAAGTCTTGCTTCTTGGACATCTTATATGCTAAGTCTGTTTTGCCCTTCTTATGAAGTTTAGCAATGTAATGACCTAGTTCTTTGTTGTCCTTCTTCAATCGATCTATTTGGTTCTTCGACATCAACACCTCTCTTGGTGGGTTGTGAGTTTAAGGTTATGGTATTAAGTTAGGGAAAGTCTCCTGTGTTAGTTTCTTGTTGAGGTATTTCACTGGTCTTTTCTTAGCGACCATAGACAAAATTATATTTGCATCGGAAGGGTGTACACTTTCGAGCATACGCATAAACATGGATTCTCTCTTTATGGAGTTCATGTTATTACCATAACCACCTTTGACATAGTATCCAAATTCTTTATGTGCTTTATGGAGACTTTGCGGAGATGACTCTGGACGATTCGGGGTATAGGGAGGCGCACCTTCAGGCAAGATCCACACAAGTCGATCATCGAAGGTTCCGCGCAGGACATCTCGCAAGGCAGGAGTGTCGTGTTTTTGTAACAACGCAACACGTTCTGCGTTATTAGTTGTTTTGGTGAAGAGGTCAAAGACTTCGTAGACCTCGTAAGTTCGGTAATGTGCCATTAAATAATTCCTGTTTCTAATAGTATATAGGGTTTTAAGAGTTTGTACACCTACTTATAAATGTATTAAGTGTTAAAAAAACCCCCCGATTAAGGGGGGAAATATCCAGTCTCATAGCAATTCATAGCAATATTCGGACTGGTCGAAAGGGTTATGCAACCATCTTATCTTCACGCTCTAGGTCATCAATGCGTCCCTGAAGCATATCAAGGTCATCTTGAATGTCATACTGTTCGTTAGTACACTCGTAAGGTTTGCACCAAGAACCAACCATGATATCAGTGTAGTGACTACGGTGGAAGTAATCAGTCATGCTATCATCTTCGTTGAAGTAACGTGGCCCTTCCATTGCAGTCTTGAGTTCTTGGAGGAAAGAAATAACACGAGTATCACTACGATAGTTCTCTTCGATCCAGTGTGGGTTAACGTCAATGTACTGCTCTTTAAGACGTGCCATCTTACCACGAAGGTCATAGACATTGTTGTCGTAGAAGCGAGTGCTTTGCATAGTAGACTTGTTGTTGCAACCGATGATATCTAGATCACCTTTAGTGATGCGACAAACAAGAGTGCTGTGGTGACGGATACCAAGGGTACCTTTCATGCCATACTTCTTTAGGACTGCTTTGATCGCAGGAGCAAATTCTTTCTTTTCTTCTTGACTAATATACGCCATAATCTTTTCTCTCTCTCAATAATTAACAAAGGTCTTTCTCAATCTGTACAAGTATTATCTCATATTCATAACAAGAAGTCAACTGTTTAGTTAGACTATTTTGCTATAACGATATGCTTTCTTAGTCCATAATACACTAAGGTGAAACCTGCAACACAGTACCCAACAGTCAACCACAAAGACGGAGCAACCTCACCTGCTTCGATTGCATAGTCTTGACTACCAACGGCACCCATAATTAAAAACAATCCAAGTAATGCTCTCATACTAAGTACTCCCTCATAATTGCGACTTTCTTTTGGTTGTAGAATGCGAACCACCCTACACAAATTCCATCGTCTTCGTATCCCGGTTCCACTGCAACAAGGTTCTTCTTGCTCTTGGGGACTTTGAAGTACTCGATTGCTTTACACTTCGCTTCATATAAATCTTTTGCTTTCATCATAATATATTTTCCTTAGATCAGTTGAGTAATGAATCCACAGACACTAATAAAGTTTAGTGCTACTAGGTTCCACAGTCGAGCATTGAAACTTTGAACAGACAACAGACACAGACCTACTATAGCAATGACAGGGTTCATGTGAAAGGCAAAGATTGCCATTAGGATCGCTCCTAAGTAACCGCAGACAGTAGGTAAGTTCTTCATAATTTAGTTCTCTCAATCAATTCAATACAAGTATTATACCCTAGTATTGTAATTAAAGCAAGTCTTTCCGGTGACTCCTTTAGACTATTTGGTCATATACTTATAATGTTAGGGTAACATTAAGGAATAAGAGATCGTTGCCACTTAGGTTTAAGAGATGTGGGGAGATGTTTGGCGTGGATCTTACAACCAATGAATGCGTTATAGTAGTCATCTCGTAATAGTACATCACGATCAAACTGTTCCTTTGCTTCTAGGTAGGAGCATTCGCCTTTGGTCTTGCAGAGATGTAGGATCTCTCGGTGGTATGCTTCGGCACCTTTTTGTTCTAGTGCTTCCTTCAGGTGTTCGGACGAACCGTAGTAGTCCTGCCAATCAGATTGTTTAACGACTGTTCGCTTTCGCTTGGCACCTTTAAGAGGTGGTAGTTTTCGAGTAGACCAGAAGAACTTCTTGCCCACATATTTCTTGTTCGTATCTAGTTCGGTAATCAGATACACGAATCCAACGTACTCTTTGAGTACGTCTTCATCGGGGTTGTATACTTCGTTAAATAATTTCCATGTCATGCATTATATATAATATCCGCATCACTGGAATCTGCATCGATGTTATCTTGTCCACACATAGGACAACACGCAGGACGGTCTTCTTCGTAGTGTACTGCTACGGTAGTTTTAATGTCGCATACAGGACATTCTATTTCGTATAGGGTCATGCGGCACATCCTTTATCGTCAATTGCACAGACTTCTTCTGCCTCGTCTGCCCATCCCCAGTCACCTTCCATACCATTTACAGAGTATTCAGTAACTCGTTTCTCAAAGAAGTTATCGTGTGACGCGCCATTCAGTACCCAGTCCAACCACGGTAATGGATTTTCCTTTACACCAAACTTAGGTTTCATGCCAAGTTGTAGTAGTCTACGATCAGCAATGTGTCGAATGTATTGCTTAACATCTGTTTCGGATAGTCCTTCAATCTCACCAGACTTATACGCAAGGTGAATGAATCGATCTTCTAACTTAACAGCATTCTTTGCCATCTCGTAGATCTTAGACTTCAACTCGTCATTGATGATACGAGGATGTTCTTCGCAGAACTCACGGTATAACTTAGCATTGCCTTGGACGTGCATTGTCTCATCACGGATAGACCACTCAACAATAGTACCCATACCTTTCATCTTACCGAAACGTTGGAAGTTCAGTAGCATAACAAATGATGCGAACAGAGACATACCTTCATTGAATACAGACTGTGCGAGTACTAGTGCCAGTCCTGTATGAGAGTGAATGTCACCCTCTTTCATAAAGTCAATCTTGTCTGCCATCTCTGTGTATTCCATGAATGCCGAATGCTCTTCGTCTGGTAGACCAAGGGTATCATTCAGTAGAGCATACGCACGTTGGTGTACGCCCTCACGGTTAGCAAACGATGATAGCATATTGCGTATCTCGTTGTTCTTGAACTTAGGGATCATCAACTCGTGGTAGTTCTCACCAACCTGTACGTCTGACTGTGTGAACAATCGTAGTACCTGAGTAATGAATTCCTTCTCACCTTCGCTAAGTTTAAGTTTCCAATCTTGGATGTCTTCAGATAAATCTGCCTCATCCTCTGTCCAGTGAATCTCTTCGTGCTTCTTTGTTAACTCTACTGCCCAAGGGTACAGGAAAGGTTTATATGTTTGACTAAAGTCTAGTAGTGCCATTGATTATCCTTCGCAAGCGCGACATTCATCGTCTTCGCTTGTCTCTATTGGTTTGTTTAAATATTCCATTAAGTCTTCGTATCCACCGACATACTTACCTGCAATGTATATCTGTGGTACAGTCTTTACGTCTTTGCGACCAGTAACTTCTGCCGCTGTCTTACCTACTTCTTTAAGATCAATCTTATCAAATGGTATTCCGCGTAACTTCAACTCTTCCATTGCCAGTGCGCAGTACGGACAGTTTGCTTTAGTATAGACCAATGATCTAGTATCTTCCTGCATAACTACACGTTCTACTTTCTCGGATACATTCTCTGCACGTTGCTTTGCTTCGGTACGGAGATAGTATAATCCTTTTAATCCTTCCTTCCATGCTTTGATATGTACCTGATTTACATAGGACTTATCAGCACCACTAGGGAAGAATACGTTGACCGACTGACCCTGACATATAAACGGTTGACGGTCTGCCGCGTGTGTCACTACCCACTTCTGATCTAACTCTTGGGCAGTCTTATATATAGACTTCTCACCTTCGTTAAGGAATGGCAAATGTTGTACCGATCCTTTGTTGGTGATAATGCTTGTCCAGTTGGACTCGTTGTTCTCACCCTTATCTTCTAACAACTGAGTTAGGTATGGGTTCTTTACGAGGAACGACCCTGCGCGAGTACGGTGGGTATATGCATTCGCCTTGGTTGGTTCAATAGAGGGACTGGTTGACAGTATAACTCCACTGGAAGCATTTGGTGCGATGGCAAGGAGATGACTGTTCCGTCTTCCAGAACCAACTCCATCAAGGTATTCTCCTCGTTCAGTCGCAAGCAATTCAGTTTCGGCAATTGCTTCGGACTGGATCCTCTCGAAGACAACTTTGTTGATCTCTCTGGCAGTTTCGGATTCCCATGCAACTCCATGCTTTTGGAGAAGTGAGTGGAACCCCATTGCTCCCAATCCGATTGAACGTTCTCGTTCGGCAGAGAATCTTGCACGACTGATAGAGTCTGGTGCATTCTCGGTAAAGTACTGAAGGACATTATCCAACATACGGACGAGATCCCTAACAATAGATGTATCTTTCCAATCTTCATAGTATTCCAAATTTAATGATGACAAACAACATACGGCAGTTCGTTCCGCAGAGGTAGGTAAGTGTATTTCATTACACAAGTTACTTCCGTGGATCTTCAGACCAAGGTCTTTCAGAGGTTGAGGAAGTGCCCTATTAGCAGTATCTATAAAGTTCAGATATGGTTCGCCAGTACGGAATCTTGTTTCAAGAATACGTTCCCATAACTTACGAGCATTGATAGTCTCTTTAACAGACTGGTCTTTAGGATCTCTTAGATCGAACGTGCCGCCAGTAGTAACTGCTTCCATGAACTCATCTGAGATGTTGATTGCATTATGCAAGTTCAATGCCTTACGTTGCACATCACCAGTAGGGATACGCATATTAAGGAACTCGATAATGTCAGGGTGACTTACGTTCATGTATGCCGCATAAGATCCCTTACGAGTCTTGCCTTGACGGTAGGCAATCATGTCTGCATCTACGGTATGAATGAACGGCATCGGGCCCGGTGCTACATCAGATACAGTACGAACATCTGACCAATGACCACCTACACCACCACCCATAACGGACAACCATCGTAACTCAGACGAGTGTTCGATCAATCCTTCTAGGGTATCAGGTACATAGGTTAGGAAACAACTGATAGGCATACCTTTGCCTTTCTTGGTTCCGTTAGGTGCGTTCGATAGAACTGGTGATGCAAACATAAACCACTTGTTTGACACATATGAGTATAGACGTTCTGCTAAGTCTTCGTCTAAGGTCTCTTTGTAGGTACTCCATGCGGTTGCCGCACGAGCATATGCTTCTTGTGGACTCTTCTCATTCTCATTCAAATAAAAGTCCTTTAACATTCCAACTGCATAATCTGCTAGTAACTTATCTTTCTTTTTATCTATCTTCATTTAATCCCTGCCGCCACTGTAATCGTAAAAGGGTTCGTCTTCAACGAACGTGTAGTCTTCTATAAGGTACTGCTTATTCGTATCAATGAAGTTATTAATCATTGACCACATCCGCGAATCGTGTTCTTCTGCCGACACTAATCCCTCCCACATGAAGTGGTTGACTAGAGATGCCGCGTGATTCTTGATAATAAATCTATCGGGGTGAAGGTATTTAGTTCCCGTGTAACCTTCAGTTGGAACTAATATCAACTTATTTCTATCTGTTTGATCTTGAGTTTGAAACACCCAAGAGTAGTCATCTTCTTCATCGAAGATGCATACAGTGTAACCTCTGTGCTGTGCTTGTTCCATAATATATTCCTAATAATAAGAGTTCAGTATAACACATCACGCACTGCTATGTCAATCTATTTCTGTGTCTTTTTAATAAATCTCTTTAACACGTCAAGTTGGTCTTTACGTTTGTTCTTCTTGTCGTACTTCTTGCGCATGACTACAGTCTCATTGTCATCACCTGTACCTACCACGGATGCGGTAGTGGTGTCTTCTGTCCATCTTTTAAACGGTATCATCTGGTATTATCCTTTGTACTAGTGCGATGACAGATTTTGTTCTACCACCCCTAACTATATTATCGTTATCGTACTTGTAGAATCCTGTGATCTGGTAAGGATTGTTAACGTCATTGACCACAGATGCAAGAGTATGTCTAACTCCTCTGGATAAGTCCCAATCATCTACTATGATGTTATCTACCTGTCCCATCATACACGAACGAAGGTCTGAGGCGAATCCTTCCGCGCTATGGTCACCGTCAATGAATACTGTGTCATATTCTATAAGACTGCGTGTCTCACCAAGGTTCTTAGAGTCCATCTCACCAAACTTAAACTCAGGGAATACTGTCTGCATTATCTGTGAACATGGTTTGGTGTATCGGTGTTGGCATATATCAACTGCATGAAAGTATTCTAGAGTGGTACCAAGGGTCTGCCACATAAAGGCACTATGTCCTGCATTGAAACCAATCTCTAACATTCTCTTAGGTTTAACTTTATCCAAGAGTTCTACCATTGTCTTCTCGGTGTTAGCAGTCAATTCCATATGACCTTCTAGAGAGATTCCACGGATCTCGTTAAGAAACACTAGGTCATATTTGTCTTGTAGAGTCATTTTGTTATCTCGGAGGTAGTGACTAACAAACGTTGATTGCTTCGCACATGAATTGCTTCGTAGATAGGCAATCCAAGTACTTCGTCTATTGGGTCTGTGGTAGTGATTCTGATCTGATCACCTTTAGAGATGATCTCATCTGCCTTGTCAGTCAATGATTCATTCTTCATCTTATACATTCCCGGACTAATACTATGTCCTTCTGTCATAAACCACTGTGATTCTTCTGCCAGACAATCAAGGAGGTCGATACCAGTCTTGGCATGGATCCTGTCTACGTTGGCATCTGATAGTTCACCATGTTCTTTGATCAATGCAAGTGCGGCACCATAACGTGCAACAATAGAGGAACCTCCCGGTACCTTTGCCATGATCTTCTTTAGATTGAAAACAAGTCTATGGAAGGGGGTGTAGTAACTGCGGTATGCGTCCCTATCGTCCATGTCGTTTAGAGTAAATTCTTTGTTCTTCTTTCCATCGGCATCGATGATCCCTGCCTCGAATGCATCCGTCTTTTCGAACGGAGTCACTAAAAGTTTTAAGAATCGTATCGTGTATACGAGGTCTGCCGCTGATTTTAATATTCCCATGAGTCTATTTATACATTCTTAGACATACACTGAGGCATTGTTGCATCATATATGCTGTAGAATATTCCTTCGTAGTCTGCGTATAGCGCATCTTTGTGTGGAGTCCGACATACATAGTCAAACTTATCTTTGAGGATCTTCTTCTGTATAGGAGTATCCATTGCGAACTCAATCAGATATTGTTTGGGCAACTTCAGTATCTCGTGATATATCCTTCTATCATTATATAGGGATGCGGTAAGTACATCATTGTTTTGAGAAATGGTTCTTGTGTACATCTTAGGTGTCATCCACTTTGCCATAATATCCAATCCTGCTTCTTTAGTGCGATCCTTATAGAACCATTGCTTAATGAAGTCATCAACGTGCCACTCGAATGAAGGATCAGTACCCAGAGTATAACACGCACCATACTGGTGCTTCTTCCACATCAGGTCATTTAGTACACTGTGTACAGTCCTGTCGCGATCTTCATCCCAATACTCTAGTGCCAACATCTGCATATGAGGTATAAGGTCTCGGAAGAACATCTCATCTCCGTTAACACCATACATGACAATATCTGGTTTGACTTCACAATCAGCAACCTGTTTCATTGTAGGAAGAATCGATCCCCATCGGGTCGCAGAGTCATGGAGATACTTAAAGGTATACTCTCTGAATCTGTCAGTAGGGAATACTTCGTGCGTGACGTTAGTATAATCATTCTCTACTAGTTTCTTATATTTCTTACCATCATCTCCTGCATCACACTCTGACAGAGAGTACATATACTGAGGATCATCTGGGAAGTAATGTGACTGGAGAGCAGAGTCGATACCCTCACTCAATGATATAAACCTGTTTTTATAACGAGACTTAATCACATTAGAATGTTCGAACATACACTTGTGTATATACTCTACCAATTTATCTGGGTCTGTCCGTGTCTCAGAATTATATGCGTCCTTAGTGTCTTGCATATAATCATAGTCAGGAAGCAGACTATTAATATGACCAAAGAATGTTAAAACTTGGTCTGGAGCATACTCGCGCTGTAGCAATGGTTCGTATGCTAACCACGTCCTTACTATATCCTCTTCGGTCTTTGTCATCCACGGTAGATGGTTAGACCATTCTTGGAAATACTTATCTGCATGGAATATTTTATGGTTGTTGAAATAGTCTAGTTGAACCTGAACCTCATCCCACCCAATCTTAACCGCAAAGAAGTTGCCATTGAAGTCTCTCAGTGAATCAAAGTCTGGTATGTTCATCCAGAGAGGTTGTTCTATACCATACCCTGCATAGAGTACAATATGATCCCCACCTTCATATACCTCTACTTCATCATCATGGTAGATTGTCCAACGATTAAACTTCTTGGTTTGTAAATGAGAACAATGCTCTAATAGTTCTTTCTGATCTGTTACTATGAATCTCATCGCCACACCACTATCTGTTCTTTCTTCGAAACCAAGTAGAACATATCCTGTTTTTTACCTAAAGATATTCCTGTCTGTACTATTATATCTTCAAGCAACTCTCGGTTCTTATCTCTAAACTCAGTTGACGTTATGCCACTAACACCAGACTTCTCTACTGTCATAACAACACCCTGTACCCAACTAGGGCCACCGTTCCAGAACTTCTTAACCTCAGTAATCACGCCCGACTGATCGGGTCTATGTTCGAATGGCAGATCGTGCAAAATATACGCACACTCAAACGAACGACATGGTTCGGGTCTCATGTTGTATATAGTACAACCATAGTCACATACCTTATTACATATGTTGCCAAAATCATAGTCTATACCAAGTGCTTTAGTTCCTTCGGGATTCGGATCAAACTCTTCACTGGATCCTGTAAACCCCAAGGAGGTACAACAAGCAGTACAAGTTCCACACTCGTTACCGATACTAACTGTTTCAATAAACCCTTCTTTGCGTTGTTGTTCATCATCATCCATATTATAACTGTCTCATTGCTCGTAATACAGTAATTACATTAGCATCCATTGGGATACCAGTGAGGTCTTCGTTCTCTACTGCTTTAAGGTACACTAGGAATGGTTTCAATGCACTCCAGTGAGGTGGATCTATCTTCAGTGCCAACATCTCTATTCCGTTTTCGTAACCCCAACAGTTGAATATGACAATCAGGTGGTTCAGGATTAGTCTCTCACTGAGTTCACCCGAAGAATAGTATCGATTCAATAGTCGTTTAATATACTTGAATCTCTTCAAGTCATTAAAGAACTCTTCTGAATCTATACAGGTAGGGTTCTCGTAGTGCTGTGCGGCATACAGTTGAAATGTTTTATAGGTAAGTTGCATCATCTAACTCTGGTAAATTAATATCTTCGGGCAGGTTGCCCAATTTTAGGATCTCGTCTACGAGAGGTCTTATCCAATCCCAGTCGTTACCCTTCCGTCCTACTATGTTAGTAATAGAATTTTCGTTATAGTTACTTATATATGTAGGAACGTTCTTTTCTTTTCTTCTTATAATATTATACTTCCCTTCTACCGCAAGTCGTTTTAATTTCAAGAACTGTATGGTATCTTCTCCAACACTAAGAACAGGATCATAATACATCTCTTGAGCAATGTTACGAGAGATGAATACCATCCTTGCCATAAACTCTTTAGACTCAGAGTACTTGTTCATCATATTCGCGAACTCTACCCTATCAGTTGCCCATCTGTTTGCGGTCTTGTCTTTTATTAAAAAGTACTTCTTAAAGTAATATATCAGGTATTCGTGGTCGATAGTACCAAAGGTTGGGTCAGACTTATCATAAGGATACTTGATATTAAGGTTTAACGCCTTTTGCTCGTTTAGATTCTGGACTTCATTTAGTACATAATCGAAGTCTATTATATCTCTGATCTGAGGTTGTCTGTATAAAACAACCATGTCGGGCGGTGACTCGTGCTTTGCCATTCGTGTATATAGTCGATAACCATGATGTGTGATTATATCATCACCATCAACGTGTACCATGTAGTCGTTGTCACTCTCTAGGAACAACTTCAGTACGGAGTTCTTACCTGTGGCAGGAGTACCATCTGATTCGGTCACATAGTATTCGAGTTCGTTTTCATTACAATAGTCCACGGCACGTTCGACATATTCCTTGTCGGTTGTGTTTATTACTACCACCATATCTTTGGAAGGGATTACCTTCGTTGCGCGGTGTACTCCTTCTAGGAGAGAAGATGTAAGTATGTAGAATTTCATTGATATCCTTGTGTTGATCTATATAGTATATATATTATAACCTAAGTACTGATAGAAGTCAACACATAAATGCATCATGGTATAATATTTTCTATATTCAACGTAGAATATCCTATTGATAACCTAGAACCAGAAAAGGGTCTTGAGTCTAATTGGGAACTTTACGCAAGCGATAAACATGGCGCGGTCACTCAGTTTGGTCTTCCTGCAAAGCAGTGGAAGATACAGTCCTCTCGTAGTGCAGGTTCTCATAAAATAGCATCTCATCTGCGTGATTCGGGTGAATGGGATGTGGAGGTCATAGACTTCTGGAATGCTTTCTCTTGGCAAGATCTAAAGGCACTGGTCGATAGTCGTATCCACAAGGATACAGTCTTCGTTGGTTTCAGTATGCCGTTCAATGGGAGATACGGTAAACAGATAAACTTAAACCACTATATTAAAACTAACTACCCTTGGGTGACTACCGTGGCAGGTGGTATGATGTTCAATTCAATCTCTGGTACAGACGCAGACTACCATATGATAGGTAGAGGTGAGCATGGTATGGATGCCCTCTGCAAATATCTAACTAACTCTGGATCGGATCTGAAGTTTAAAAAGATGACCAGAAACACGCATGGACATGGATTATACTCTAAGCAGTATAAGTTGATCGATTGTCGATATGATTATCCCGCAGAACCCAAGCGTACTGTGAAGGTATCATATGAAGAACGAGACTACATCGAATCTAATGAGACTTTGACAATAGAACTATCACGAGGGTGTAGGTTCCATTGTGCGTTTTGCGAATACTATCCACTAGGAGTCAAGGGAGACTGGACACGAGATGTTGATGACTTTGAGTCTGAGATGCAAGAAAACTATGACAGGTGGGGGGTTACAAACTATCTTCTTACAGACGAAACCATTAATGATCGGACAGAGAAAATAGAGAAGTTTGGTGCGGTTGTAAAATCTTTACCATTCAAGGCAAGGTTCCACGGATACATGAGATCAGATCTACTCATTAGTAGAGGACAAAGAGAAATAGATGCTTGTTTAGAAATGGGGATTATGGGACACTGGTATGGAGTTGAATCTCTTAATCATCAAAGCGCAAAGGCAATTGGGAAGGGCATGGCATCTGATAGGGTAAAGGAAGGGTTGCTTATGCTTGACAAACACTTCGAGGTTAATATGTCCTTTATCTTAGGTCTGCCACACGAGACTATAGATTCTATGAGAAACACTCAGAAGTGGTTGGGAGAGAATTTCAGTCATAGACACGTTAATATGTATCCATTGTACATAGATAAACCATCGCATGAGAATAGGGTGGACGTGTCCTCTAAGATATCTCTTCAGGGTACCTATGGATGGCAGACCGTATTCGGAGAGAACCAATGGGTTCACCCCCAATATGGATATACCGAAGGTGATATGAGAAAATTACAGAGAGAGTGGTACGATGAATCGTATCATGGAATGCCAAGTATCTGGTCACTGCCTTGGGTCACTTCACTTGGAAAGGATCCTGATATCGTATATGGAGAAAGAAACGGAGCGCAACACTTCTCATCATCTGATCAAGACATATGGGATAAGAAACTCGCCCAATACCGTATCAACAAACTGGGGGCATAAAAAAACCCCACCTAAGTGAGGTTCTTTTGTGTTAAGCAATACTACTAGATTTTGCCAGATAGAAGGGCACGAATTACTTCAAACTCACTTGCTTCTTTCTTTAACTTAACTTCTTTGGGTTTCTCAACACCTTGAAGATCTTCGACTTCTTTCTTATCGACCTTATGTAAAGCAATGAACTCTTTACCCTTCGGTGACTCTTTGTCATCGATCTTCTCGGCAGGTGCAGGTTTTGCTCCACCACTAACTGCTTCTTCGATCTGTGACCACATCTCAATGAATGCTTTGTGACTAGTGCTTTCAATCTTAGAGATCTCTGCGGTACCGTCATCAGTCTTAGGGTTACCAGACTTCTTCTTCTTCTTAGGATCATCGTTCTCAGGTTCACCATCAGTTTCAGCAGGTGCTTCTTCATCATCTTCTGCTTCTGCTTCGGTCTCACCATCGTCTGCTCCACCCTTCTCTTTCTTCTTCTTAGGTGGGAAAGGTTTCTTATCGTCTTTCTCTGCTTCGGTATCATCCTGTGCTTCGGATAGAGTCCAACCCTTCTTGAGGTATTCTTTCTCTTTAGACTTGTCGATTACGATAGTCTTATTACCCTTAGTGACCATAGAGTCTTTCTTAGGATCTTTCATCTGACGTGCTTCGTCAATCTCAACTTCTTCCTTCTTGAAAGGATTAACACCCTTCTTAGGTTTAGCATTGTCGGCAGGTTTCTCTCCACCGTCAATCTCGTTGTCGATTGCCTTACGCTTCTTATGTAAGAACTTATCAGAACTATCAACATCGCCATCGTTATCGATGTCTTTGTCTTTACGATCCTTGAACTTCTTATCGTTTGCCTTATCGTCTACTGGATCCAACTTTGCTTTTGCTTCGGAGACCATAGACAAATATGCCTCCATTGTCTTACTCATATCTTTACCTTTCATGCTTACGGTCTCCTAGAACCAGAACGTTTTAACGATGGCACCGATAATAGCGGCAACCCCGACAAACGTAACTTTATTAATGATACTCACGGTGTGAGCATTTTCGTTTACTTTAATTTCTATTGCGTCTAACTTTTGTGAGAATCTATTCATACGTTCGTAATGATTACGATGGTTCTCTTCCATCGCAAGAATCTTTTCCTCGGTACGAGCAAGTGATACCATAGCATCTGCTAACTTGTCGATTTTCTGTTCGATCCGATCTAGTCGGGCATCGTCTGCTTGTGCCATTGTTCAGGGTTCCCATAGGATATAATGTTATTTATATAACATCTATTTATACTTATTTAACTGTCTACCTTGGCACTTCCGCGCCATTGATAGCAACTCCAATACCGTGCCTTATGTTTTGGGCCCGGATTCGCACAATCGTGCCTTGCTCTGAAAGACTTCCGTCTTGCAGGATCATCTCGTTTGATCGACATCTTAGGATCTCCGAAACGTACAACAACTACGTTACCTTGATCGTTCTTCACATACACCTTGAACTTCTTGTTTGGGTTCTCGGATGTACGGATAGGGTCGTTCAACTTAACCTTCTTACCCTGATACTCAGACTCAGTAATCATCAAGTCCTCATACAAGTCTGTGCATTCACAGTGTGCGTCAATGCGTTCCACATCTTTGAAACTCTTCATGTCTATCTACCCAGTAGTAATTTCAGTCGCGTCAGATCAAGGTCAACAGACTCTTTCATAAGATAAGCATCAACACCGCCAGTAGACTTTAGTTTCCATTGCTTTGCCGCTTTCTGTGCCGCATCATATGAAGTGGGTGCAGTAACTACTACCTTACCTTTCTTAGCATGAACAACAGTGTAAGAATTATCCTTTGCTTCATTCATACCTTTCATAAACTCCGCAACATCTTTCTCTTTCATGCCAATCTTCTTAGCAATCTGTGCGGCAGTCATGCCTCTCTTTACCATATCGTGGAAGTCTTTCATCTTCCCTTCTTCGAGGTCAAGTGACTCACGCTTTGACTTTTGATGCGCATTGTATTCTTTACGTCTCTTTGCATCTGCTTTCTTCTCGGCAGGAGTCATCTGTGATACTGGTTTCTTACCTTCTTCAACAGACTCTTTGATGATCTTAACTGGGTATAATGCAGAACCGCCAGTTTTAGGATCGATCTGCATAGCATATGGAACGCCTTTCATCTTAGTCTTGTAATCTTTATGAACCTTGGCAAAGTTCTTTGCAGTCATCTCGATCTCGCCTTTGGCATTTAACTTGCCCATTGCTTCTTCAAGGTCAACAGACTCTTTCATTGAACCGAATCCGGGATCGAACCCAGTAATATCACGGAGGTTCGCAGTCGCGGCAAGACGCAGATAGCGCAACTTAACACTTTTGGTCTCAAACTCTGCGTGTTCGATCTCACCTTCACTTGACTTCTGAGATAGGTTATATAGAAGACCTTTCTTAACATCAATCTTAACTAAAGGAAAGATGTCACCTGCCATACTATTGCGAGTAGCATAACGGAATACTGTTTGACCAGTCTTAACCTTTGCTTCCTTACCAACATATGATTTATCACTCGCATCAAGACCGAATAATACAATACCGTCTATTCTACCATGACCACATACACCGATCACTTTGTAACCTTTCTTGGTTCCGTAAGCGACTACCTTTTCCTCACCCCAGTTACTAGGCGACTTATCCAAGAATTGCTGATATGCTTCGTCTAATGACTCGACAGACTCTTTAATTACCTTACCGACTTTAAGCATCTTGAAATCAACACCCAGACGTTTTGCCGCCATGCTGATTGCTTGACGAGCAGTCTTTGCCTTAACAAAGATACCATTCTTACCGCCACCTATAGTCTTACCAGAGATAGTTTGCTTGGGTATCTCTACTGAGAAACCACCTACCATGCCTTTGGCACTCTCTCGTATATCTTTAAACGTTCTCATGTTATGCTAGATCCTTGTCGTGGTTTAACTTACCAGATTTCTTTTTAGCAATGAAACTATTAACTCGTGCCATTGCCCATTGTTGGGGTGTGGTTCCTGCACGGTGGGATGTCTTCCATGCCGCGAAACCTCTGTCATATACCTTATTTAGTATGTCTGTGGATATGCCTGATTTCTTTGCCTTACCAGAGATACCATCAGGAGACTCGCCAATGTCAAGAGTATTATAACTCTTATAGCGACCTTCGTCAAGGTATTTCTTAAAATTAATCACTTGGTTGTCCTGTTCTTCTGCCTAGCACGAGCAAGTCTAGCACGATCTAAGATACGGTCATGCTTCTTCTTATCTGCTTCGACCTCTTTATCTATCTTCTTATCTGCCTTTGCCATATGATCAACTGCTTCGGTTGTAGAAACCAATGACACAATCTGCTTACGGTTCATCTTAGCACCAGACTTACGGATAAGTTCTTGTGCGTAGTAGTCTGCTCCGTGTCTACCCTTAGACTTCTTGATCTCTGCCTCAACCCACTTTGCCGCTTTAGCATAGTCAGACTTCTGTACAGACTTAGCACTTAACCCTGCAACCCAATCAGTAAACCAATTCTCGTCCAATTCAACTCCTTCATACTTGAGTTCGGGATCAGGTGACTTGAATGCTTTCTTGCGCATTATTGTTTTGTTAACAACTTCGAACTCACCGTTCTTCCAGTTAATCACTACAGGTAGGTTTAGATCAGACTGCATATCCTTTAGGATTGCTTCACTGTTACCGTGCTTCTTAATCTTCTTACCCTTGTTGTCTGCCATCTTCTTAAACAAACGTTGTAACTCTGCGACAGTAATGGCAGGTTTGTTACGCTTGTCATTCATACGATCAGCGAAGTGACGTGTGAATTCGATATCAACATCAAACTTATTTAACAAACGATCAGCAAACTTCTCTAGGTCATTGAGTTCTTTCTGTGACACATCTTCTTCGATCTTAGTAGCGTGTGCGCGAAACCCCATACCTTTCTTCTTACCGAACTTATCATCGGCATCTTCTTTGGGTACGCAGTTAGGAACCTGCTTTCCGTTCTTAGTCTTCATGCCGACTTGCTTATGCGAGTCCCAACATGGATCGTCTTCGGATAGTCCCTTACAGGGATGTTTCTTCTCGATCAACTCAACGGCATCCAACCACTTGCGCATCTTCTTACCGTCTGATTCGATGATAACATAGTTGGTACCTAGTACTGCAACAGTTGCCAACTCGTCTGTATCTTTGATTACCACTTCGTCACCTACAGCAAACAGGGATCCTTTGACGTATGCTTCACGCGTCTCGGATACTGTCTCTAACTGTATGTGTCTTGAGAATTGATGCTCTTCCTTGAGACCCATTCCACTCCGAACATCATTGAACAACTTCCGTGTATCTGCATCAGACATAGACGTTGGTACACCTTGGGAGAACGTGGTGTAGTCATTCTTTGAGGCATTGTCTCGTTGCTTAGACGCAGACATACCTTCAACACCAGTAGCATCGGGATCTCTTTGACCTGCCGATATGATACTGATCTTCTGAAACTTATAGAACCCATGACGTGCTTTAGTTCCGTTGTACTTTGCTAACAGTACTTCGAACTCACGAATACGGTCTGCGCCCACAACCATGTTGACCTTAGTGTAACCTTGGTCATATAGTTTGACTGCGATATCGAACACGCTCCTAACACCCTTGTCTAGTATAACTTGACGTGCGTGTTTTGGAAACATCTTTCTTGTGTGTTTAACCTTGTCTGCATACGTCAGTGGATCCTTCTTAGGGTTCACTGATTGCGACAGGTATACTTTATAGTCAGACTTACCTGACTTGGACGCGAGTACATCCATCACCTTACCGTGACCGATAGTAGGAGGATTCATACGACCAAAGGTGAAGTATACTTCTCTGTTCTCTTCGATCAAATACGAAGAGAAATTCTTAATTGGCATTATTAGATCCTTGTCCTTTCTTCTTCATCATCTCTTTCTTACGAACTTGTGGCAACAATTTCTTTGCCATCTTATCGATAACCCCTTTCTTCTTCTCTAATCGCTTCTCTATATCTTGTCTACGAGACAATGACAACTCACCCTTGGGCACGTCTTTGGTCATTTTCTTTAGGAGTACGGTTCGTGCCGCTTTGCGAGAACGTTTCTTGAGGGTATCCATAGATGCTATCTTACGAGACGCACGTTTGCGACCCATAGCAATCTTTGCTTTGTTCTTCTTGAAGGTACGACCACGCGCAAGACGTTGCGTCATATTCAATGCTTCGTCTGGAGATTCTTCGATCTCTACAAACTCTTTAAATCTAAGCGGTTTATCTGCCACTTTTGGTTCCTCTTTGATTCTTCCCATTAGCGAGTTAAGATTTCTCCCAACCCTTTAGTATATCGGGTGAAAAGTTGTTGTATGAGAACTCCATACGATCAACAAGTTTCACAGCATCACCACCAAGTTTATCGATTGCCACATATCCTTCTTCGGATGTCACTTTAAAACCTTGTCGGGTCTTAACGAATGTGTCAATTTTCTTTAAACTGTTTAGTTTATTTATAAGTTTCAGTTTTGCTAGAACGATCAACTTCTGCATTTCGAACATCTTTTCTAAAGATGCTCGGTTCTGCGGAGAGAAGAACTTCATTACTTCTTCGAGTTTTGCGATTTGGACGCTTTTGCCCTTTTCGGTGCTACGCTTGTCGATTTCTTTTTGGTACTTCCCTTGGATGTACGCGATGAGGGAGCGCGTGTGCGCTTTGGGGTTTTGGATGTAGGTGCCTTTACGGACGAGGGTGTTACCGTAGGTTTCAATGGTTCCGGCAAGGGTGGGGTTTGATTCAAGAACTCTAAGAGTCGATCCCGCAATTTGGTTAAATAGTTTACCAATCTTTGATAATAGGTCATTTACTTGCTCCGTTTCTTTTTGTGTCATGGTAGCATCAACAGAACGCAACATTGCGTCTTGACTCCAGACATTCTTACTTCGTTTAAGTTTGGATACTTCGACACCATAAGTTGCACTCATGTTTTCAAAGTCTTTACCCTTATATGTAGTGTGCCACACTATGCCGATTTTCGCGTCTCGTACTATCTTAGACTGATCGAAAGGTATGGCATATACAATCGTGTTGGGGTGGAAGGTTGTATACTTCGTACCCTCTATTGTTTTGGTTTCAACATCACCTGCACCGAATAAGAAATCACCTTGGATGACACCTTGGATACCCAGTTCAGGTAGATACTTCAACGCATCCTTCATCTTAACTGCGAGGTCACCAGATAGGAACTCATCACAATCAGCAGGAGTCTTATAGATCTGTGGGTTCTTATTGAAGATACCCTTCTTTGCCACAAAGAACTTACCGTCACTAGGATCGGTACCTGCGAAGATAGCAGGGGCACCATCCCACTTAGTAGATAGGTTTGCTTTACCACCACCTGCCAACACATCACGGAGTTCGCGTAGAGCATTGATTGCTTCGCGTGTGCCCTTAACCCCACCGTAGATAACCTTATCTTCGATGTGAGTCATGTGAGTGTTCTTGTTCTCT